>Ga0233429_1004546_pt1 | contig 12155 bp, 10 predicted proteins | sample SI_118_April2016_3_FD_179879 | JGI IMG/M metagenome (GOLD analysis project Ga0233429, IMG submission 179879) | Seawater microbial communities from Saanich Inlet, British Columbia, Canada - SI_118_April2016_135_MG | ecosystem: Environmental > Aquatic > Marine > Inlet | place: Canada: British... | reverse complement strand
CACCTGAGCGCACTTTGAAGCACAATAAACGGCTTCATTGGGTAGGCCACGCAATCCAGCCACTGATGAGATAAAAACAATAGAACCAGATTTGCATTCCAACATGGCTGGTAAAAAAGCCCGGGTGACCAGAAAAGTGGAGCGCATGTTAGTGTTCATAATCCAATCATAATCAGTGATTGAAAAGTCTCTCACTGGACCGTATTTGCCAACACCCACGTTGTTGATCAGAATGTCACAACGCCCGAAATCTTTTTTCACTGTTTGCATAAGAAGGTCGACGTCTTTCTCATTGGTGGCATCGCCTCTCACCGATAGAATTTTCCCACCATATTCTTTCACATCCCTAACGAGTTCTTGCAGGGGCTCCTCGCGCCGGGCATTAGCAACGATAATCGCACCTTCTTTGGCCAGTGCCAAAGAAACTTCACGACCAATCCCACGGCTTGCCCCGGTAATTACAGCAATTTGACCCTTGAATTTTTTGTCCATATCATTCTCCTTAACAATCAAGATGGAAAATACTTTGCCAGGTAGGAGATATAAGTTTCTTGCATCTCATTGCTCCTGCTCCCTCTATCCCACGTGAGAGAGGGCTTATTAATAAATCTGATAATCAAATATTATATTATCCAGAAGTAAATCATAAACCTAACAAATAGCGATAAACTATTATCAAATATTGGCTGATTATCCAAACATCTCTATTTCTATATCCAGCATCCGGCAAATTATTTTCAGTTCTTCAATATGATCGCCGTACACAGCGTGGCAGTGGTTAGCATCGAATTTCTCAAGGAATATCTCGTGGTCGAATGGCAGTTTGGCGAACACATGTGGCCATTCGGGTGTAGTTTCTTTCATTTTCTCGGCTGGCAGTTCGACAAATTCGGCCGGTATAATGGTCATACGGTACTTACCCTCGGTTCGGTTCAGGCGGGCAATTGTTGCTTGGCCCGCCTTGCTCATCAAATTGACGTGTGCGCCACCGCCAGAATAAATATCTAGCGCTGGGTTCATGCTGACCTTCTTAAGGTTAACTTTTGGATCACTAGAACACTCAGCATACCATGTAGATTGCGAACCGCAATTGCAGAAGACCATTACTTGATAATCAGGATCCCAGTGACGTACATCCATAAAAACAACCGGATCATTTGTAAGCAGATGGAGGATCTGCATGGTCAAGGCAGCGTCGCCGTCAGCCTCACAGGCGAAGATGGTTGGTTCTTTGGCTCCATTCCAATCATAGGGGTCGTTGAAAAAGGCTGCGCCCAGACACTGAGTGCAGTAGTGGCGGCTCATTTCGTAATGACACTTTACACCCACAAAATCAAGTTGGTTCTTTTCGATAATCTGGCGAGTGGCTTCATAATGGCGTATCTGTGTTCGAAGCTTGGCTGGGGTCAGCTGGCGATCATCATAATTGATAGCACCGACGTTCTCGGTTAACCAATCAAAAGCTTTTTCGACTTGCTCATCGGGGATTGTCTCCGCAATACGCACTATTTCCAACTGATCAATGTGCTCTATATCTACACCAAACTTCTTTTGCCAATCTTGCATGCTGACTGTGGCGGAATACATACCCAAGCTCCGGCCCCCAATCATGCCATATACTTGACCGTTCAAACTACTAACAACATGAGCTGTGCGGCAAAAACGCAGGATTTTATCCATCATCTTTGGGTCGCTTACATCACCGGCGGCGCGGAAGTGGTCAATCCCCAGGTGATGCAGCGCACCACCTGCGGCCAACATAGCAACCATTCCTGGCCATTCAGGATTCAACGGAGCAACAAGCATGAACGGACCTTTACCGTTCCGAGCAGCGATAGCCGAAAAGTTTGGGAAACTGAACACGCCATATGAAAATATCGTTGCGTCCACTCCCTTACTAATCATCCTCATCGCTTCTTCTTTTGCGGTGACAACGGAACTCACCAGAGTATCACTCACCACAACTTCTACCTTCCCAGTTGCCTTAAGAGCAATGACCAATGCATCTACCTGATTCTGAACAAACCCTTTTAATTGTTCGTGAACTTCAGGTTCTCCATCCGAAAATCCTAAAATACCGATTTTAGGTATGGCATTCATATGTTTTCTCCTTATAGTAATAAAGTGAATTAAGAAATTAAATCATCTATTGAATTAGCAATAGATGTCAAAATTAGCCAACATGATGTCGCACCTGCATCCAGAACTCCTCGCGAGCGTTCTCCTAATCGGCTGGCTCTTCCAATCTTGGCAATCATGTTTCGGGTGGATTCTTTCCCACGTTCTGCCGCCTGCACCATATCTTGCAGTGCTTCAGAAAACATTTTTCCATTTGCCACGGCCTCTTCATACGCAGCCGTAGCTGGAGCTAACGTATCGATTATTGATTTATCGCCCAGTTTCGCACCGCCTATATCTTGCACTCCGGTGAAGGCTGTGCGGAGCATCTGTCCAAACACCTGACGATCGATATCTGCTTTATATTTGCAAACTTCAGCCATCTCCATAAAAAATGTCCCATACAATGGTCCCATTGCTCCCCCAATTTCGGTAAAAAGCGTGTCACCCAAGATATAAAGGCTTGTATATAAATCTACATCATTTGCAGCCAAGGATTTCTTCGCAAGCGTGAATCCTTTGCTCATATTGACACCGTGATCACCGTCGCCGATCGCTCCATCAATCTCGCTTAAATAGCTTGCGTTGGTTTGGATCATGTTGACTAAATCCAACACAATCTTCTTGCCTTTAGTGGTCTGAAAAGAATTCATAGTGTTACTCCGCAAACTGTTTGAGACCCACACAGTTTGCCTCCAAATCGATCAGCTCTTTTAATTCGCTATCTAGCTTCATGACGGTGAGTGTAACACCCATCATTTCCAGTGATGTGAAATAATTTCCCACGTAAGATCGGTAGATAATGATACCTTGCTTTTCAAGTAGGTCAAAAACCTTGCTGTAATATATATACAACTCCATGATTGGCGTAGCACCCAAACCGGAAACTAGCACAACCACCTCATCATTCTTTTGAAAGGGCAGATCTGGTAGAACAATATCCACCATTTCTTGAGCAATCTCATCGGCAGATTTAAGTTCTGTCACGGCTACCCCTGGCTCACCATGATGTCCAATACCTATTTCCATCATACCTGGATCGATAGCGAAATTTGGCTTACCAACAGCTGGAATGGTGCAGGGAGTCAGTCCAACACCTACACTACGCGTGTTATCAATCGCTTTTTGTGATGCGCCGATCACTTCATCGAGCGAGGCACCTGTGGCCGCTTTGGCTCCTCCAACTTTCCACATTAATACCTCACCTGCCACCCCACGACGCTTCTCTCGCTCTGTTTTGGGTGCTGAAGGAATATCATCATTGGCGACAACAGTCTTCACTTGAATGCCATCCTTTTCTGCCATTTTCTTCGCAATTTTGACATTCATATTATCGCCAGCATAGTTTCCATATAAACAGGCCACTCCTTGACCACTATCTGCTGCTTTAAAGGCATCATAAAAAGCCTTGGCTGAGGGAGATGTGAAAATTTCTCCTACGGCTACCGCATCCACCATATTTTGGCCAATATAGCCAATAAATGCCGGTTTATGACCAGATCCCCCTCCTGTAACAATACCAACTTTTCCTGAAACTGGCGCATCTTTATATATGAGCACACGTGGATTGTCCGTAGGTTTAACCAAATCCCGATGGCTTTTGATAAAACCTCTCAACATATCTTCGACAACTAAAGACGGATCATTATATATGCGTTGCACAGGTACTCCTTTCAATCTCTTAATTTCCCTTCAATCCGGAATTGTTGATCGATTTCTTCCATGCGAGCTACCTTTGAAGTTGAGCCGCCTCCTTGAAATTCTGAATTAAGCCAGATGTTCACTATCATTTTGGCCAGTTCTTCTCCAACCACCCGCGACCCCATGGTCATTATCTGACAATTGTTGCTTTTACGAGAACGCTCGGCCGAATATGGATCATGACAAACAGCCGCACGAATACCAGGTACTTTGTTGGCAGTGATAGCCATTCCAATACCTGTTCCACATAAAATGATGCCGCGCTCGTATTTTCCAGAAACTACAGCTGTTGCCACTCGTAATGCTATGTCTGGATAAAGAATTGGGTTGGCGTCATAAACACCATAATCCTTTACTTCATGCCCCATGTTGCTCAAATGGGTTATTATCTTTTCCTTCAGTTCAAAAGCGGCTTCATCAGCGCCAATCGCGATATTCATACCAATCCTCACTTCTTGTAAGCGGTAAAGAATACCACCAACATTTTATATCTTCTCTTGCAAAAACGCGGTTTTCCAACTTTTTAATAATTTTTTTCGCAAAAATTCAGCTAATATTGCCTTCACTCAGGCGAAAAGTATTCTTCACTGCTGACTTCTTGTTATTTAACTATGACAATCTTTATTCATATGTTAATATTAGGGAAGCATAGTTACTAAGACTAGGGTATGAAATATAATGTATCAAATCCAGTCTGAAAGTTATGTGGGCTTAGGGAGATACCGGTGACCGCCAAGTCTGATACGGTATCTCCTGTTTTTATTTTATAATTCCAATTTTAGAACGGTCAATCGTCATAAAAACTGCACCAATCAACACGCCTCCTTTTACAATACCTTGGATGTAAGGATCAACACCAACCATATTCATAGCATTGCTCAGGATTGTTATAATGAAAGCGCCAAGAATAGTGCCCTGAATATTACCGATACCTCCCGTAAGTGGCGTTCCCCCCACTACAACGGCAGCGATCACATCGAGTTCCAGACCCTCTCCAAGTTGAGCTGTCGCTGCGAAAACTCGTGCGCTCTGTAAGAGACCGGCGATTCCGCATAAAAATCCCAAAAAAGTAAACATTAGAATTTTAACCCGATCCACTTTGAGGCCTGTAAGAATAGACACACGCTCGCCACCACCAATTGCCCGTACTTCACGTCCAAAAACAGTGTGGTTAAAGATCACGTAAGCTAAAAGGATCATTACAAGTCCAAAGAAAGCAGAATGGGGCACCCCCAAAGTCCGACCAGAGAAAACCGTGAGAAATATTCTATTTGTAATTTCTACCGGTGCGCCTCTCGTCCAAAGCAGGACAAGTCCACGATAGGCCACCATAGTGCCCAAAGTAACGATAAAAGAAGGAACTTTTCCCTTAGCAAAAATAATACCATTTAACCACCCTGCAATCAAACCTACTGCCATTGCAGGAATAATGGCAGCAATCCCCATTGACTTGGAAGTTGCTGCTGCAGCCAATGCGGCCAAAGCGACAATTGACCCAACTGACAAATCAATCGATCCGCCAATGATAACAAAGGTCATGCCTAGCGCTGCTACCAACAGTACAACAGCTTGCTGCAAAATGACCATGCCATTAGTAAAGGAAAAGAAACGGGGTGACAAAATAGAAGCACCAAGAATCAATACTAACAATAGAATGATCGGAAAATACTCCCTGATCGAAATCTTAGATCTCCCTTGCTTAGATTTGCCCAGTACTTGTTGTTCCATGAATCGGATCCTTTCTATAAAGAAATAACTTTTGCCCATATGCACTAATGGCTATTCTTTTCTATCAAATCATATGACGAATAATTTCTTCCTCGGAGGGAAATTCTTCGTGTTTAAAGGCTTTACTAATTTTCCCCATTCGAGTTATGATGATTCGGTCGCTCAGGCCAATCAATTCCAATAAATCCTCAGTCAAAAAAATAATAGAAACTCCATCATTTGCCAACTTGCGGATGATTTGATAAATTTCCATTCTGGCACCCACATCAATCCCTCGAGTGGGGTTATTGAGTAATAGGATTTTAGGCCGGGGAGCCATACACTTTCCCAAGGCTACCTTTTGTAGGTTGCCACCACTTAATGAATTACAAGGGGTATTAGAACTCTCTGCTTTTATGTTAAGTATCGATATATACTTATCGCTAAGTCGCATTACAGCAGGTTTATCAAGGAAAATTCCTTTTCGTGGAATTGATGCCATTGAAAGATTATCTGATACGGTGTAATCTAGGATCAACCCCTCACCAGTTCGATCACCAGGCAAGTAGGCGATTCCTACATCCCACGCATCATATGGCTGTCGGGGATGATACGGCTTGTTCTCATACAACATCTCGCCCCGAGTAAATGGAATATCCCCAATGATCGCCCCCAAAATAGCTTCTCCTCCAGATCCCTTCAAACCACCAATTCCTAATATCTCGCCTGCATATAGTTCCAAATCAATTCCATCCAGTTGGCCAGAAACTGTTAATTTCTTGATCTCTAGGATGTTGCCATTTGAATTTATAAATGCTCTGGTTTCTGGATAAATATTGCGTCCAATTTCGCGTCCAACCATCAAAGCCTCGATCGCTTCAGTGCTTAGCGCGCCGCTAGCGTAGTCACCCACCCACTCGCCATCCTTCAAAACAGTGATCGTATCCGCAATCTCATCGATTTCATCAAGGTGATGCGACACAAAACCGATTGCAATTCCTTGCTTTTTTAGGTTATTAATGACAGAAAATAAGGCATTTTTTTCTTGGGAGTTTAAAAAGGCAGTAGATTCATCTAGCAAAAGAATTTTGGGATTATACGAGAGCGCCCGAGCAATCTCTACTACTTTCCACTGACCTAGATTTAGTTTGTTAATATCTTGGTCAACTGAAAAATTTGCGCCCATATCATCCAAAATTATTTGGGCAGCCTTACGTAAAGATTTCCAGTTTGATATTCCCGACGGGCCAACGAAATCGCGTAATCGATCAATATAGATATTTTCTGCAATATCTAATGATGGGTTAATTGTCACTTCTTGAAACACCAAAGCTACCCCGGCAAGTTGAGCCGCCCGCATATCCTGCGGATCATACGGCTTCCCGTTGAGTGTCATGCTGCCCGAATCACTTTGGATAGCCCCAGCACACACCTTGAAAAGGGTGGATTTCCCCGCGCCATTCTCACCAACTAAGGCACGGACTTGCCCAGTCTCGAGGATGATAGACACATCCACCAGGGAACTCGTGGCGCCAAAGGATTTGCTGATGTTTTGAGCTATGAGTTGCAATGGAGACCTCCATTGATTACTTTGGATTATAGCAGGGAGGTAAATTATCCCTCCCTGCTATAAAATCCGCTATCAATTCACCACGTTTTTCTGGCGATACACGTTACTCGCTATATTGCAGTTCAAAAGTAGCAGCGGGTGCATCGGGAGTATAAACTCGGGAGTGTTCCTTGAAATCATAAACCGGAACACCATTGGGGAAGTCACTCTCGAACTGAGGAATGAGGTCCGCAGTCAGAGGTAACAAATCAAGCTTAACATTGGCTTGGTCCGCAGGGATGTCAAATCCATTCAAGTAGTCATACATCATCACCAGGGCAAAGCCGCCTTGCAACCAGTGCCCGCCGATATCAAAGAGCAACTCGCCTGCTTTAATAGCATCGACATTCTCAGGGTTCAGGTCCATGGCTACAACTAGAATATCTTCACCGGGAACCTTGTCTGCACCTTTGATGGCCGTCATGACGCCCGTAGCTGTGCCGCCGTTGGCACACCAAACACCTTTGATGTCAGGGTTACCTTGATACAGCGATTCAAAAGCAGCTTGAGACTCATCGCGCACGAAGTTGCCCGTGACCATGCCGGCCACTTCTACCTCAGGGTGCTCAGCAAGCGCTCGTTCTAGACCGGCGTGGCGATCAATGGCTACCGACGTACCAGGTGTACCATCAACCACACCAATAACCTTTTTGCCATCTTCATTCGGCTCCATAGCAGCAAAGAGTGTTATGGCCATTTGGTAGCCTGCTGCTTCGTCGCTTGGTCCAATGAATGCCAGATAGTTGGGGTAGTCCGCATCTTGGGGATTGATGTCATTCAGATACACATCAGCCATAATTACTGGAATATCGCCAGCATCGGACAAGGTCTTGACTCCGGTTGCCCAGTATGGCACCTGGATGATGCCATCTACATCCCGAGCAACAAGGTCTTCGATAAACTTGGCCATTTGGTCGGCGTTATTATCTGCATTCAAGATAACCAATTCAACGCCCAGTTCATCCGCTCCTTGCTGAATGAACTCAACATACCGATTCCAGAATTGAGCATCCAAAGTGGGCACAATGACACCAACGGTATAAGTCTCGACTGCTGGCTCAACTTCACTAGACTGAGGTGCCTCGCCCGATTCGGCTGTTGGCGATTCGGCTGGTGTACAGCCGGCCAACACAACTGAGAGTAACACCAGGGTACTGATGAAATAGGTAAATAGTTTATATCTTTTCATCTTAGGATTCTCCTTAGAAATTCTATTCAACGATTTATGGATTAAAAACAGCCTTAAGGCTATGTGGGATAAGGGAGATACTTGTGACCGCCAAGTCTGCTTGTATATCTCCGCTATCTGTTACTAATTTTTCTCATTGGAACTCTCCTTTCCTTGTACTCTCAACCACACTGATTACCTATTTCTGAGTGGAATAATCTATTTCAGCGTACAAGTGATCTCAGATTATTCTTTATTGGTCGAGTTGTAACCAATACTTTCTGATATCTTAACAGCCGCAGATACAACATCTTGTGATAACCGCAGAAAATTGCCCTTATCAGTGTAGGCGGTGATATGCCCTGTAATTCCAATGGCTGCTTTTACATTTCCGCTATGATCCATAATTGGAGCAGCAAGGCATGCAATTCCCCGCGCGTATTCTTCGTTATCCATTGCATACCCATTTTCTTTTACTTTGATAAGTTCCTGTTTAAACATTCTAATATCTGTAATGCTCTGTAATGTTTGCGGCGGCAATTCAGCGTTTTGAAGAAAGGCATCCTGTTCCTCGTTTGGTAAGAATGCAACAAGAACTTTCCCTGAAGCACTGACATTAACCGGCATAAGTGTCCTGAGACCAGCAACGATATTTACCGGCTTCATGGGTAATACTTGCTCGATATAGATGACTCCATAACCCCGCAGAATACCCAATTGTGTGGTCTGACCAGTTTTCTCGGACAGTTCTTTCATCACAGGTTTAGCCGCAGCATTTAAATCTTGTTGTTTGGAAAGAAGGTAAGCCAAATCTAGTATCTTAAAACCCAAGCGATATTCCCCTTCTGTTTGAGAATCTTCTCTAATATATCCCCGACTGCTTAGAAACCTGACAAGACGATAAGTTGTAACAGATGGAATTTCTAAATATGTAGATATATTTTTTAACGTAACCGAGGAATTCTGTCGAGCCAAATACTCCAAGACATTCAAAGCTCTTTCAACCGCTGGAACAATTGTTACTGCGCTCTTTTTACCCATTTGTAAAATAACATCCTCTTATCTACTGATATTAAGGTTTTCATATACGAAATGTGTGTTCCGTATATGAAATTATCGCACATTGTATTTTTGATGTCAATAGCTGTTTTCTTATGGGGTGCGGTTCAAATTTTTGGGAGAAGTGTATTGAAGCCTGAAAAACGCTGAAATAGCGGATTTTGGGGACAAAAATCGCCGAAATTGGCCTTAAGGCGCTTCGAGCAAAAGCCTTCAACTGCACTGAAGCGAGAGAAAACAGCTCTTTGTTTTCCGAAATCCGTTAGAAGGTGCTAAATCTTGACCAAAGAATGCCATTTTCTGCGCCTCTTCTGTTCTCAAAACGAGATTCTCAGCCTTTTCTGTGAACAAGAGATCGTTTCCAAAAATTTGAACCGCACCCTTTCTTATGGGGCGTATTTCAGTTTGTGGTAGTGGTTCAAGATAAATGGTAGTGGTAAATTATCGGTATGATAGTAGAAGAAAAAATATACACATGTCGAGGCTGCAACAGCACCAATATCGTCAAAAATGGTAAGAACCGCCAGACGTCTCTTTGGCTGTCTTCAAGTCAAAAACAGATGTCACCCCCTACTCACAGTTGAAAAGTACACGCGGTCGCACCAAACATTTCACCACCCAGGGCTTCGCCTGCCCCAATCCTTTGTGCGATTACTTCGGTGTCACAGATCACCGCCTGCACGCCATTGTCGGCGATGGAAAACGTGGTATCCATAATCACATTCAGTATTGGAAATGCCAGTGGTGCGACAAGCGCTTCTCCAGCCGCCTTACACACCCCTTTATCGACTGAAGACTGATGAAGATCAGATTGTTTTAGTTTCGATGGTCCTTGGCGGAAGGGTGTGATCTCTCTGTCCTCGTGCGCTGCACGGTGCATTGTGAAGCCACCATTTCCCGCTGGCTTGAGCGAATGGGCAAGCATAGTTCCCTGCTCCATAATCGCATCTTTCGTGATTTACTGTTAGCCCTGGTTCAAATGGACGAGTTGTATTGCAGAGTGCGCCGTACCGGTAAGATGTGGTTGTGGTTGGCCATCGACCCAGTGACCAAAATACTACCTTCTCTTCACCTCGGCAATCGTAAGACTGTTGATGCTTTGGCTCTCACCCATGATCTCAAGCTGCGTTTGAAGTCTGACTGCATCCATCCCTTCACCACTGATGGACTGCGTGGCTATTTCTACGCCATTACCGCTCACTTCGGTCACTGGTTTCGTACTAAACGCGCCCGCACCGACCATTGGCAGGTTTCTGACGATTTGCTTTATGGTCAGTTAGTCAAGCATCGCAAAAGTCGCAAATCAGGATTTGCCATCATGCGTATGCTGTGGGGTACGCGCAAAGATCTGAACGCTCTCTTGAAGTTGCATGGTTTTTCTCCCCTCATTCAAACCGCTTTCATCGAACGCGTCAACCTGACCATCCGCAGAGGCGTTGCTCATCTGATGAGAAAGACCCCCCCAATACCTATGCCGCTTCCAAGCGGATTAAAACTCCAGCCACCAGGTAGTTGGCAGGTTGGAGAGTCATCTCCCCCAATACCTACGCCGCGTTCAAGCGGATTATCCTGATGCACGAGCATCAGGATGCGGCAATGGCGGAAAGAAGCCGCCTTCGCTTGCAAAACCCCAATACCAATACCGTCGCGAAGCATCCCCTTAGGGGGTAATCAAGCGGACAGCTCCTGCACAAGAGTCAGATGTAACGAATAGGTTTAATGGAAGATCGCATGCTCGTGTAAATCCAATATTGAAAACTGCTCTGTTTACCCAAAAATAATCCCATTTTTTCTGCACACATCTTCCTTGACAAAAAGGCGGATGAATGTGTACAATTCCCTGCGTAGTGTCCTATCTGACGGGAATTTCCGTCTTGCTGGCAAGTTAATTTAGCAGCAAGATTTTCCCGCCCTCAGATCAGGGCGCTTTTTGTTTTAAGTTAATTTAATTGGACACTGGACAAAATGCCCGTAAAACAACGCTCCATCCTTCGCTTTCTGCTGGGGATGACACTCTCCGGCACAGCTACAGCCCTGCTTTTGGATCTGAACCTCCCTGGGCTGTGGGGAACGGTGCTGCAAGAGTTAGGCCGCGGGATCGTTACGCTGGTCTTTGGCGGCGTGAGTGCATCCCTGGGCATATTGCTGAGCGAAGAAATCCTGCTGTTTGACGGCCATTTGTTGGCAACCCTGCTGCGTCTGGCTTTGCTGATCTTCCCCCACCTGGCGCTAGGACTGCTCTGGCAACGGTATCGCTGCCTGGGCGGCCTGGCCGCAGTGATCGAGCATCTGGCCTGGAATCAGTGGTTGGCATCCCCGTACTGGATCATCCCAACCACCGGGATGGGCGCAATCTACCTGACACTGTTGTTTCACAAGGAGTCTGTACCCGCATGAAAAAGTTCAAGATTTACCCACTGCTTGTTGCTCTACTCTTGCTGCTCACGGCCTGCAGCGCCGCTCCTGAAAACATCGCCGGAAACGCTGTACTTGGCGAAAGCATGGCTACGGAGGCAGTGGCCGATGTGCAAACAACTATCCCCGAAGCTGACAGCCAGGCATCTAAAGCGGCCCAGGCCGAAGCAGACCCACCCACCCAGCAGGATACCCCTGTTGCCAGCAGCGCCAACACAACCACCCGCACTCAGCCCCCCGTGATTACCGAAACCCGGCAAGGGCTGACCTATGGCCCCGATCAACTGGTGCTGGTCTTTGCCGAAGGCTTCCAGCCGGGCGCAACAGTATCGGTCAGCGCCATGCACGAAACCGAGGGGATTGTCAAATCGGCCAGCG
>Ga0233429_1004545_pt1 | contig 12157 bp, 10 predicted proteins | sample SI_118_April2016_3_FD_179879 | JGI IMG/M metagenome (GOLD analysis project Ga0233429, IMG submission 179879) | Seawater microbial communities from Saanich Inlet, British Columbia, Canada - SI_118_April2016_135_MG | ecosystem: Environmental > Aquatic > Marine > Inlet | place: Canada: British... | reverse complement strand
ATGATGTCATCACAATGCTGAAACGAGAGGTTGCGGCCCTGCGTGCGGCGGGGGCGGAATTTATTCAAATCGATGAACCGGGCCTGACCTTTTATCCGGAACGGCGCAGCCAGGCGCAATCCGCCGATTGTATCAACCAGGTGATCGCAGGCCATAACGACAGCACCGCCGTCCATGTCTGCTTTGGCAACAACGCCTCCCGCCCATCCTCCCCGCGCGGCATGAAGCGCTTGCTGGGGGCCATGGAGAAGTTGGAGACCCGTATGTTGGTGCTGGAATTTGCCAATCGGGAGATGGCGGAACTGGACATGCTGGGGCCATTATCGGAACGCTACGACATTGCAGCGGGCGTCATCGATGTGAAGTCCTTTCACGAAGAAAGTGCCGAGGATGTGGCAACGCGTATTCGTGACGTCCTGCGCTATGTTCCTGCTGAGCGGTTGACCGTCACTGCGGATTGTGGGTTTTCCGCCATTCCCCGCTGGTTGGCACGCAGCAAAACCCAGGCCATGGTAGCTGGTGCACGCCTGGTACGGGGCGAAATATAACGGCTTTGTTAACCTCGTTTATTCACCTGCTGTTAGGCATTGATGGCCGATAATGCAGGTTGCTAGAAAAGCGCAGGCCGTCCCTGGTAATGGTTTTTGGGGGCGGTGGCGAATAAACGTTGAGTTAAAATGACATCAAACGTTATTCAATTACCCGGTGTTGGATATGGCCCGCAGTTGCCTGTGCGCCCTGCTGCCGATACCGCTGTGCAAGCGTCGAAATCCAGCCAATCGACGAGCAGCGAGCAAAATTTCGTTGCACCTAAAGACAGCCATGGCACGGACGATGGTCGCAATCATGGTGGCGAAACAAAGAGCTCCTCTGCCGCCCGACCGCAATCGCCCGTCGATTTGAACAGTCTTTTGTCAGCCCAAGAACACGGTAATGCACCGGAACAATCCAACAGCCAGCCCGCATCATTGAGCGAGGAGCAGCAAAAACAGGTTTCTCAGCTGCAGAAAGCGGACGCTGAAATCCACCGCCACGAACAGGCCCATGCCGCCGCCGGCGGGCAATATGCCGGTTCACCGCAATATAGTTATACCAATGGCCCCGACGGCGGGCGCTATGCCACGTCCGGTCACGTCTCCATTGATGTATCCGCCGTAGCCGGTGATCCAAAGGCAACAATCGCAAAAATGGACGTGGTGCAACGGGCTGCCAACGCACCGGCTGAACCGTCAAGCGCGGATCGTTCCGTTTCAGCCCAGGCAGCATCTACGAAACAAGCGGCCCAAATAGAATTAAGCCAGCAGAAAGCCGCTGAAAAAGCGGAAGCCGCAGAAGACGATACGGCAAATGGCACGACAAACACAGCGGCTGATGCGACCGCAAACGCACGTGGTGAGACTTCCGGTGCCGGACCAGGTAATGGCTTCGTCCCAGGTTTCGTTTTCGGGGAAACCCCCGGCCTTGACAGGGAAGCTGGCGATGCAGCACGGAAGCCAACAGCCTCTGATGCCGCTGCCTCCGTCTCACCCGCCGCAGCCGCAGCCGCCTATGCCGCTGCCCCGATGAGTTCGATCATCGGAAGTTAAGTTGCCTTTCGGCCTATGCCTTGGCCGCCGTCGCTTCTATCTCGATCAACATATCCGGCGAAGCCAGGCCATCGACAATCACAAGGGTTGAAGCCGGCAGGGTCGCATCACCGATAATCTTTTTTCGGGCTGCGCGATAATCGTCAATACTGCGCGGATCGGTCAGGAATATCGTGAACTTCACCAGGTGCTTTTTCGCCATGCCGTTTTCTTTCAGGCAATTGAGAATATTGCGAAAGCATTGTTCGGCCTGTTTGCGCCCGCCTGCCTGCAGCTTACCCTTGCCGTCAATGCCAACCTGCCCGGCCATGACCAGCCATTCCGCATTGGCGGGCACCTTGACGCTGTGGGAATAGGCCCCTGCGGGTTTGGCATTGGCCTTGGGGTTCACGAATTCATTCATAGCAATAATCTCCCTCACGGTTTCATTTGATCGCAAAACCATCTTAACCGACTGTGCTGTAACCACCACTGACAGAAATTATCTGGCCGGTAATCCAACTGGCCCCGGACGAGGCAAGAAAGGCAATTGTCGGCGCGATATCCTCCGGCTGGCCAATACGGCCCGATGGATAATTGCGCACGATCTTGGACATATTCGCGTCCAACCAGGCCTTGTCGCTGTGACCGGTTTCCACCAGGCCCAACGCGACCAAATTCGCGGTGATGCCGTCGCGGCCCAACTCCTTGGCCAGTGATTTCGTCAGCGCCATCACCCCGCCGCGGGAGGCGGCTGTGATGGCCAGATTTTTCTCTCCCACCCGGGCGCTGTCGCCGGCCAGGGAAATAATCCGTCCATCGCCCGACGCCGCCAAATATCCCGCCGCCGCGTGACAGCAATGAATGACACCGTATAGGCCGACATCGATCTGGGCATGCCAATCAGCGGGCGTCGTCTCGACAAATTTTTGCGGCGTCACATAGCCCGCGTTATTGACCAGGATATCCAGGCCGCCAAAATCGCTGGCGACCTGATCGATCATGGCCTTGGTGGCATCATAATCTGTCACGTCCCCGCCATAGGCGCGCGCCGTGCCACCGTCGACTTCGATCTCTGCCACAAGCTCTTTTGCCGCCGCTTCCGAGCCGCGATAATTGATGGCGACGGACACGCCTTCATCGGCCAGGGCCAGAACGATCTCCCGGCCCACATCCCGGGCACCGCCGGTTACCAGGGCGACTTTACCCTTCAATCCTAAATCCATGATCTATCCTACTCCTATTTCCCATCGATCAGCCGAAACAAACGTTCCGGCGTGATCGGCAATTCGTTGATATCAATGCCCATGGGGGCAAGCGCGTCTGTAATAGCGTTGGCAATAGCGGCGGGCGCACCAATGGTGCCCCCCTCCCCCATGCCGCGAAATCCGCCCGGATTGTCAGGCAACACGGTTTCCAGGTGATGCACCTGCATGGCTGGAATTTCTGCTGCGGTAGGTACCACATAATCCATCAGGCTGGCGGTCTGGATTTGTCCTGCGCCGTCGTGGACCACCTCCTCCATCAGGGCCGCACCGATACCCTGGGCCACGCCACCATGGACCTGACCATCGACGATCAGTGGATTAATGACCCGGCCGCAATCTTCCGCCACCACATAATTTTGTACCGTGACTTGATAGGTTTCCGGGTCAACCTCCACCACTGCGAGATGGCTGGCCGGGGTCGTGGTACCAAAATAAGGGTCGTACATCCGCGTAGCCTCCAGCTCGATATTTTCCCGGATATCTTTGGGCAGACGCCCCATCTCGGAATATACCGCGCGGGCCAACTCGCGAAAGCTCATACCCCGGTCCGTGCCTTTGACAAAGACCTGACCGTCTGCTGCATCTACATCGCCCTCATCGGCCTCAAATATATGGGCCGCAGCTTTGATAACATGTTCCCGCACGGCGCGGGCCGCGTTGATCGCTGCCCCACCCGCCAGCACTGTGGAGCGGGAGGCATAGGTGCCGGTGCCATGGGCAACGGCGGCACTATCGCCCTGGATCACATCCACATCCTCGACCCGTACGCCCAGTTCCTCGGCCACCACCTGGGCCAATGTGGTCTCCAAACCCTGCCCCTGGGAGGCAATGCCGAAATAGGCGCTCACCGCACCGGTGGAATCGATGCGTACCGTCGCCGTCTCCGTCCCCGTATTGACCGGCATCCCCGGTGCCACCGCGATGCGGGAGCCGAGGCCCGTTAACTCAGCATAAGATGCCAAGCCTATACCAACCCATCGGCCCTGGGCCCGCGCCGCTGTCTGATCCCGGCGCAGGCTTTCGTAACTCGAAGCCACCTTGTCCAGGCATTCCATGAACCCGGCCCGATCCCATACGATGCCGGAGGCTGTTTTGTAGGGAAATTCGTCGGCCTGCACCATATTGCGCCGGCGCATCTCCAGCGGATCCAAGGACAGTTTTGCCGCCGCCATATCCATGAGGCGTTCCATAACAAACGTCGAAATGGGCCGGCCCACGCCGCGATAAGCACCGGTTGGCGTCTTCGAAGTCGCCACCGCCCGGACCCGGCCCAGATAGTTGGGCACCCGATAGGGCCCCGGCAGGAAAGATACCACCTGCACCGGTTCAATTGCCGCCGTCCAGGGATAGACGGAATAAGCCCCCACATCGCCAATAACTTCGGCCCGCAAGCCAAGTATGTGGCCCTCCCCGTCACAGGCCAGTTCCGCCGCCACATGTTCGTCAAATGCCTGGTTGGTGGTCATCAGATCTTCCAGGCGGTCGGACAGCCATTTTACGGGCCGGCCCAATTGTCGGGCGATGATGCAGACCAGTACTTCCTCGGGGTACAACGCGCCCTTGCCGCCGAAACCACCACCCACATCGGGGGCGACCACGCGCAGACGGTTGCCCGGTATATCCAGCATCTCAACCAATGCATCGCGGACGATGCCGGGAATTTGTGTGGTGGAATGCAGGGTCAGGGCGCGGCGGCCCGGGTCATAGTCGGCGACATAGCCGCGATTTTCCATGGCCGTCGGGGTCTTGCGATGCATGCGGAAATTACCGCTAACCCGCACGGATGCTTCTGCCAGGGCCGCGTCCACATCACCGCGATGAAATGTGCGGGCAGCCAGGACATTGGTGCCCGCATCATCGTGCAACAACGGCGCATCCGCCTTTGCATTGGCGATGGCATCAATGGCATCGCCCAAAGGTTCATAACTGACCATGATCTGTTCAGCGGCATCTTCCGCCAGATATCGATTTTCCGCCACCACGGCGACGACCGCTTCGCCCACATAGCGCACCTTGTCATGGGCCAGCACAGGCAGCTCCGTCGCATGATAGTCCGCCATGCGCGAGGTGGCCCGAATGGGGTTCCACAGGCCTGCGATATCGGGGGCAGTAAAGATCGCCGCCACACCGGGCTTAGCAGCGGCATCGGCACTATCAATCTCCAGAATACGGGCATGGGCATGGTCGGAGCGGACAAAGGCAATGTGCAACATACGAGGCAGGTTCAGATCATCGATAAACCGGCCCTGCCCGGCCAACAGGCGCGGATCTTCCAGCCGCTGGACACGGGCGCCGATCATTTTCGGTCTGGCGTCAATCTCCATAGCCCGCCTCAACTGCCGAGCGGATCGCCTTGACCACGTTTTCATAACCGGTGCAACGACAAAGGTTGCCCGATAGCCCCTCGCGAATTTCCTGATCCGTTGCCAAAGGATACTTGCGCAGCAAATCAACCCCGGTCATCAACATGCCCGGCGTACAGAAACCACATTGCAAGGCATGGTGTTCCTGAAATGCAGCCTGCAGCGGATCAAGATTATCGACCGTGCCCAGGCTTTCAACAGTCTCTATCCGGCCACCATCCACCTGCACCGCAAAGCACAGACAGGACCGCACGCTGTCGCCATTCAGGATAACCGTACAGGCTCCGCATACACCCTGTTCGCAGCCGACATGCGTTCCGGTCAGGCCCAATTCATGGCGCAGGAAATCCGCCAACAACATGCGTGGCTCCACCGCCCGCTCATACATGGTGCCATTGACCGTGAGCTTTATCATGCCGCCCGCTTCCATGCGGCCGCCAACGCACGTTTCGTCAACACGCCAACAAGATGCCGCCGATAATCGGCTGATGCATGCAGATCGCTATCAGGGGAGATTTCTTGCATTGCCGCATCCGCTGCCGCCCCGATGCTGACATGGTCTGTCAGCAATCCTTCGGCAGCGGTCAGACGCAATGGCGTTGCATGGGCTCCAATGACGACGATGCGCACTTCGGTGGCTCTATCGTCAGAAAGGCAAATGGTTGCAGCGACCGCAGCTAAGGCGAAATCACCTGACCGCCGGGCCATTTCCTCAAACCCCCAACCGGTGCCGGGGGCGAGGCCGGGAAATTGTATCTCGATCAAGATTTCATCATCCGCCAGATCCGTGGCCAAGGCCCCGTGATAGAAATCGCCCGCCGGGATCGTACGTTTGGTGGTCTTTAATTGAGCGTTCAATAATAACACCAGGCCCGGCCATTCCGCCGCCGGATCTCCATGGCATAAACTGCCGCCAATCGTGCCTCGATTACGGATCGCCAGATGGGCCACATGGGCCATGGCGGCATGCAAGACGGGAAAGCGTTGCCGCACCACATCAGACATCTCCACCGCATGATGGCGGGTCATGGCACCAATACGCAGTCCGTCGCCGTCTTCGGTGATATAGGCCAGATCGGGGATGCGAGAGATATCCACCAACAGGCTGGGTGCCAGCAGGCGAAAATTCATCATTGGCACCAGGCTTTGCCCGCCGGCCAGAACCTTGGCGTCTTCATTACTCAAAGCAGCAACCGCTGCCTCCAATGAGACCGGCGCAAGATATTCAAAAGCCGGAGGTTTCACCTTACAGAGCAATTTTGAATTAATTGGAGTCGCTCTCGCGACCCAAGTGATTGGTTCAATTGCTCTTTTCTTAAGAGTTTGAGCATGTTTTGAATAAACATGCTCTAGACGCCCCGGAAATTAGCCTTACGTTTGCCGTGGAAGGCTTCTACGCCTTCCTTGAAATCCTCTGACATACGCAGACGGCCATAGGCGTTACCTTCAATTTCGATACCCGCTTCGACGGTGGTATTTTGCGCCGCGTTCAAGACGCCCTTGATGGTGCGCTGGGCCAGAGGCGAAAACTCGCGCAATTCATCGACAAATGCATCGACGGTTTCTTCCAGCTTATCATCGGGCACACAGTCCAGAACAAAACCCCAATCCTTAGCCTCCGCACCCGATACCCGGCGTGAGCGGAAGGTCATGTCCTTGGTCCGTTGAATACCGATCATGTGGAGTAGGCGGATAGAGCCGCCCGAACCGGGGATCTGCCCGATACGCTGTTCCGGCAAGGCAAATTGCGCCGTTTCCGAACAGATGCGGAAGTCACAGGCGAGGGGTAATTCGAAACCGACGCCGAAGCTATAACCACGGATCTGCGCCACCACGGGCTTATGACAGCGGGATGGCGCGGCAATATTATCGGCCAGACGGGAGACATGCTCCGGCGAGGCTTCAAGGAAACCTGCAATATTGCCGCCGGAGGAGAAATGCTTACCCTCCGCCCGCAGAACAATGACGCGGACGCGATCATCAACATCCAGTTCCTCAAAGACCAGACGCAACTGGTCACGCTGGGCAATCTCGATCACATTCAGGGGTGGGCGGTCCAGAATGATATCGGCGCGTTGCTTTTCCGCATCGATTTCCACCCGGAAGCCGTCAAGGTCTTCCAAAATCTTGGCCCGCTGGCCCGCAAAAGAATTGCTCATCTCTCGTTTACTCCTGAATTACGCATCTGTTGTGTAATCGCCGTCCACCAACATACGGCGAAGAATTTTTCCGACCGGTGATTTCGGCACCTCCCTGATAAAGACATAAGAGCGCGGCCGTTTGAAGGGGGGCAGATCGGATTTTAGACACCATTCATCCAACGCCGCGCCATTCACGCCTTCCACCCCGTCATGGCGAACGATGAAGGCAGTCACCACCTGGCCCCAACGCGGGTCCGACAGGCCGACGACGGCGACTTCGCTGACGCTTTGGTGCAGGGACAACACGCTTTCGATCTCAACCGGCAGGATATTTTCGCCGCCCGAGATAATCATGTCATCGGTCCGTCCGGTGACGAATATATCGCCGTCCCCGTCCCGGTAGCCAATATCGCCGGTGTAGTACCAACCATCGTGGAGGGATTTTTCGTCTGCATCCGGGCGTTTCCAGTAACCTTCGAAACTTTCATCCCCATCCAGGGCGGCAATAATCTGGCCCTCTTCCGACCCTGTTACCAGATCATCGGGGCCGCTGGCATCGAGAGTGATAATGCGGATCTCCTGGTTCAGGCCCGCCTTGCCCGCCGAACCCGGTTTGGCCGCCGCCTTCGGCTCTATGGTAAAAGTATAAATCTCGGACGAGCCATAATGGTTGACGAACAATTCCGGCTGAAACGCCTTGTCCAAATCCTGTAACAGGCCGTCGGTCATGGCCTGCCCGGCAAAGCCCAGCTTGCGCACGGAAGATACATCCGCATCCCCAAACGTCGGGCAGTGTAACAGATCATGATACAGGGTCGGCACCAGATACAGATTGGTGATGCCATGGCGGGCGATCAGGGCTAAGGCCTCAGCTGGATCATAACGGCGCTGACAGACAAAATGGCCATTGATCAGGACCGAGGCCAATAATGAACGCACCCCCATGGTGTGATACAGGGGCATCACCCCCAACGTCACCTCACCGCGGGCATATTGGTTTTGCGCCACATGGGCCAGGGCCGCCGCCCGCTCCGCCCCCTGCCGCCGGGGCACGCCTTTACCGCGGCCCGTCGTGCCGGAGGTATAGAGCATGACGGAGATATCCTGAACATTCGCCTGGGTCGCGGCATCGACCGCCGGATGCGACAACAGATCGTCCCAATCCTGGTCTACGTTGATACCTTGAATATCCGTATCGACGATTTCCGCCGTCGCCGCCTCAAACACTACCGCCTTGGCGTCCGCATCGTTGAGGACGTAGTCGAGTTCCTCTTTGCTGGCGCGCCAATTCAGGGGCGTGATGGCCAGACCCGCGATCTGGGCCGCCATATGCAGGGTCGCCGCCTCGTATCGGTTTTGCAGTACGGTAACGAAATGATCGCCCTGGCTTAGCCCAAGATCATCCAGGCCCGCGACAAGGCGCAGGATATCGTCCTGCCAGGCAGCGTAGGTCAAAATCTTGTCGCCATCCGAGATCGCCACGGCGTCCGGCATCCGCATGACACTTGCCAATAATGTTCGTCCCAAATCAAACATGCTCAATTCTTCCCGAATACGTCACCGAATACATCTAGCGCCGCTTTGACGATGCCATCATAACCCGTGCAGCGGCAAATATGACCGGACAAGACGTCGCGGATACGGGCCTCGTCCGCATTCGGTTCCTCCTCCCGCAGCTGCGTCAACGACATCAATATGCCCGGCGTACAGAACCCGCATTGCAGGCCATGGTGCTTTTGCATGGCAGCCTGCAATTCATTAAGGCCGTCCGGTGTTGCCAGGTTCTCCACCGTAGTCAGGGCCTTACCCTCCACCTGGACCGCATACAACAGGCATGATCGCACCGCCTTGCCGTCCATCTGGATCGTGCAGGCCCCGCAGGAGCCATGCTCGCAGCCAACATGTGTACCGAACGCGCCCAAGGTCTGGCGCAGAAAATCACTCAACAGCAACCGCGGTTCCGCGTCGCCCTCTACCGCGCGGCCATTCAGGGTAAAACGCACGGTATGTCGTTTGCCTGCCTCAAGGTAACGCATTGTGCACCTCGTCTATGACGCGCCGCCCGATCCGCCGCACCAGTTCGCGGCGATAGCGGGCGGTCGCATGTTGATCATCTGCGCCACCCAGGGACCAGGCGAAATCATTCAGGGCCGCATCAGCAACCGGCCAGGTTAGATCCACGACGCCAGGCGTATCCGCCACACCGCCTACGCCGAGGCGAACACCGTCCTTATTCCCCACCGCACCGACGGCAACGATGGCAAAGTCGCCGTGGCGCTGGGCCACTTCCTCAAACGCCGATGCGGTGGCGGGCCGGGCCAGGGGGAAGCGTGCCGCGACGATCATTTCGTCTGCTTCCAGGGCCGTCGCCATCATACCAACCTGAAAATCTTCGGCATTGATGATCCGATGGCCCCGCTGGCTGCGGACAAAAACATCGCCCCCCAACAATGCCAGGGCCAGGGGCAATTCGGAACTTGGATCAGAATGGGCCAGTGATCCACATACCGTGCCCCGCGCCCTGGTCTGATAGTGTCCCACCCAGGGCAGAAGTTGCGCCAATAAAGGCTGGAATTCAGCCAGTTTTGGCCAGGCCAGCAATTCAGCCTGGGTAACACCGGCACCTACTTCAATGGCACCGTTTGCAATGTCTATGGTCTGCAATTCGGCCAGGCCGGCAATATCGATTAAAACCTCCGGCGTGGCCAAACGCATATTCATCATGGCCGCCAACGACTGTCCGCCGGCACAAATTCGCGCGGCCTCGCCCTTTTTCGCCATCAGGGCCAAGGCTTCACCCAGAGTGTCGGGCTGGGCATAATCGAAGGCGGCGGGCTTCATGGGCCGATCCCCAACCATGACAACAAACGCGCCAGCAAGCCTTGCGCCGGTTCAACTTCACGGCCGTCAACCTGGCTCACCAAGCGCTTGAAGAACTGATTGATCAGGGCCCGGGCAGCACCATCCATCATGCGCCCGCCCACCGCCGCCACCTTGCCGGAAATCTGAACCGTATAGGTATAATCGATCTGGGTACCACCTTCAGTCTCCGTCAAGGTCAGCCAGCCTTCCCCCCGGGAGGTTCCCAGCGGTCCCGCCGCACCACCAACCAGACGTAGCGAACGCGGGGCATCCAGATCCTGCAAAGCAACCGTGGCTACGAACCGCCCCTTCACAGGCCCCACGCCCAAAGTCACATCGGCACGATAAGCGTTCTCCCCCGTCATGGTCAAAGCATGGCAACCGGGGATCACAGCGGCTAGTTTGGTGTCGTCCAGCAACAGCTCCCACACCTCCACCGGTGCTGCGGGAACAAGCGTACCGCCGCTACCATGCAAGGCATGGCCGTCCACAAGAGTAGGAGTGGGCGCGGGAGTTGAAGGGGATGCTGAAGCAGATTCAGGCGCCTCCTCCCCCAACAATATCTCCGCCAGGTTAGATCGGGTCAAAGGCAGGGTTGTTAGATCCTCCCCCACCGCATCGGCGACCGCATTGGCGATACAGACCGGCGTCGACATGCAATTGCCCTCGCCTAGGCCCTTGGCGCCCAGCGGCGTAAAGGGTGATGGGGACTGGTCATGCAGGATCGTCAACTCCGGTATTTCCATGGCCGTGGGGGCAAGATAATCCGCCAGTGTCCCGGCCTGAAAACTGCCGTCCGGGGCGTAGCATAATTCTTCCAACAACGCCGCGCCCATACCTTGTGCAAAGCCGCCCCTGATTTGACCATCGGCCAACATAGGGTTCAGCAAACGGCCCGCATCATGCATGGTGACGTATCGATCAATCCGCACGGCGTAGGTTTCAGGGTCAACCTCAACCCCGCAATAATCAAAGATGAAACCATAGGCGCCGGATGAATTGATCCGGTCGCCCTCGTCAGGCTCCGCCAACTCCGGCATATTCCAGAATGCGGTTTCGCGTAGTCCCGCACCGGCGGCATCGGGAATGGACAGGGGCGACCAATGGGCTTTGGCAGCGGATCGGCCGAGGGGCAGGGAGTTATCGGGATTGCCGCGGGCGAATATGCGGCCATTACCGTATGCCACATCTTCGGGCGGTATATTCAGATCGGCGGCAGCGATCAGGCTTAATCGGTCCCGCAACTGTAAGGCAGCCGTATGCGTGGCGCCTGCCACGGCACCTGCAAAGCGGGAGGCATAGTTGCCGGACGCGATGGTCCAGGGGTCCTTGGCGGTATCATGTTCCGTAGCAACCGCAACTTCGCCCGGATCACAGGCAAAGACGTCTGCCACCACCTGGGCCAGCACAGTGCGATGTCCCTGCCCCTGGGGGACAGACGACACCGCGACAGAGATCGCGCCGGATGGATCAAAGGCGACGGTCGCGGTCGCCAGCGCGCCATTTTTGGGGCCGGAACGCTCCCGCTGCTCCGGGCTCAACAAAGTTGTGATATAGCCCATGTTGGAGATCGAAGGCTCCACCACCACCGCCATGCCGATCCCGTACATCCGACCTGCCGCGCGCGCGCTATCCCGGCGGGCGATCAGTTCAGCCAAGCCGCCGTCCCGGACGGCGCGATCAATACTTCCCGCGTAGTCGCCAGAATCCAACAACGCACCCGGCGCGGTACGATAGGGCATCGCCGCCGTCGGGACCAAATTCCGTCGTCGCAATTCCAAAGGGTCCAGGCCAAGCCTGGCTGCGGCCTTGTCCATCAGACGTTCCAGCGGGAAATAGATCTGCGGCCCGCCGAACCCGCGCATCAATCCTGTCGGCGTTTTGTTGGTCACCACAACACGGTTATGTATGGCGAGGTTTTCAATGGCGTAGGCTCCGGTCATATTGCCGTGCATGCG
>Ga0233429_1004538_pt1 | contig 12171 bp, 5 predicted proteins | sample SI_118_April2016_3_FD_179879 | JGI IMG/M metagenome (GOLD analysis project Ga0233429, IMG submission 179879) | Seawater microbial communities from Saanich Inlet, British Columbia, Canada - SI_118_April2016_135_MG | ecosystem: Environmental > Aquatic > Marine > Inlet | place: Canada: British... | reverse complement strand
CTACTACATCAGCCGAGGGCTGTGCGATGGATAGGGCATCTTCCACTTCCCCTATCTTCAATTTAAAATTAGTGGCATTAACCGTGGTGGGGTCAATATCTTCAGAAAAGGTTATCGTAACAACAGAATTTACCAATACTCCTGACTCTTCATCATTAGGATCGACAGACAAAACTGTAGGTGACGTTAAATCAGTAGTTAAGGTAAATGTTGAATTAAATTCTGATTCCAAGGAATTGGTAAAGGGATCTTTTACCGCAACAGTCACGATAACCCTTACCTCTTGACCCAGATTTCCGGATAACTCTCCGTTGTCTAAATCCAGGGTAACCGTTTTTGTGTTATCATCATAACTAGGAGTGGTAGCACTTATGTAGACACCCTCAGATCCCACGAACTCGGCCTTAACAGAATCTGAGGTAATTGTGGTGGGGTCCAAACTTTCGGTAAAAACAATTTTAATCAAGGAATTGGGGTGTATTAGATCTGCTCCATCAGTAGGGGTAATAGTATCTATATCTGGGGGAGTGTTGTCTTGCTCAAAACTCTCCAGCACTCTATCTCCTATATCATAAGTATCTTCCACTACAAAAGAGTACCCGTAAGTAGGATTTATAGAACCTTCTTCGGTTGTACCTAAATCATAAGAATCGGAAGCCAGAAAATCATTGGATTCTATATCAACACTATAACCCACAACTCCATTAGACACGTAGGTAACCTGCTCCATTATATCAGCAAAATTATTGAAACTAGCATACCTTACTAGATCTTTAGAAGAAGAGATTGTAATGGAAGACTTAGAATCTATGATTATTCTGATGTCCAACATAACTATCGAACTTAATATTTCATCTACTACACCAACAATGAGGTTCAATTTATTTTGATCAAAACTTCCGGAAGAATTCACTGTGGTTTCTAATATAACCCTGTTTTGGTTTCTACTGGAATCTACAATCATATTTCCATCAGATACAGAAGATAATATGAACCCTAGATCTTTAGATTGAGAGAGAATAGCATTTTTATGATTCATTCCCTTACTACCCACAGAAGTATTTTTAAGTTTCTTTGGATAAAATAAATTAATTTGGTCGGAATTCAGTTCTTCTGGTATTGTTTTGGAAAAAACTATGGTGAACCCGTTAAAAATTACTTTTATAATGGTTTTCAGGAAAGTTCTGTAATCTTCGTCGCTAAATCCAGCTGGCCTATCGGCTATCAAAACCCCAAAATTTTGAAATAACTTGGTGGGTCTTACTGTTTCCAAGTAATTATCCAAACTGGTTTTTTCAAACAAAAGCTCACTGGTGGCAAACAAGTTAGCAAGTTCTCTTACTATAACCATATAATTGGTAGACTGAATAAATTCGTCACTATACAGAGAGGACATCTCTGATAACACAAAAGTTGCCCATTGTTCCTGGGCATCTAATCTATCTTTGTACTCAAGTAACTTTGAGTTATTCGTTATTTCTGACATTTACTGCTGTAGATATACAAATTCTAAGTTATTAATTCCTATTAACTGAAACGGGGAAACCTCTATCGAAGTTGATATTTCTGTCTTCTGAGCTTGATAAGTTATCTCAATAACTAAGCTAGTAGATACCTCGTCCACAAAAGAGACATAAACACTTCCGTTACTAGATATATGAGCCAAACCCTTCTCCTTAGAAACATCTACCGGACTATCGACTAAAGTGTAAGATACGTTATCCACAATTATTGATTTCTCTTTATCCAGGGTTCCACCATTCTCTTGTGGGGTATATTTCAAAAGAGTTGAGCTGGTTCCATCAGGTCCTGTTATCTTGCTAGGGGAGAAGTATGAATTGACGGCACCTTGCTCATAAATGGCAAAGTAACTTCTATCTATTATTTCGGCATAGCTAACTTCTCCGTCAGCAATTGCCATTTGAGCTAGATCAACTTTCACATTTCTAACCCCTGATGTTGCATCTATTATTCTGACAATATCAGATTCAAACAACGAATCCCCCACATCTAATTTATCCACATAAGAATAAATTCCTTCTCTTATTTTCTGATCAACAGTTCCCTTTATGTTCAAATCATAAAGGTAAATAAATGCCTTTATATCTATTTTAATATCTTGGAGCTTCTTTACCAAAAGATTAGATCCACCATGGGAGAACTCAGATAGATGCTCAGTCAACTGAGAGACTTGTTCGTCATAAATATAATTAACTATTACCTCATCGGCATAGCTATATTCAACATTCACAAAAGTGGTATCCCTTATATTTCCGCCTTTTATCCTTTCTATACCTATCTCGGTATCCGGAACTATTACTAAACGGTAATCTTGATCTAAAAGAAAAGGTTCCAGCAAAATATCTAAATCATTATACGGCCTAACTACGACACTTGTCGGTTCAATCCCAAAATGACTCAATACTTTAGGAACTCCAGGAGCAAGGGATAGTCTGTAATCATCACCAGTTAAAACTGGGTCATTGAAATTATCAGGAGACCCTATATCGGTATTCTCGTAATAAGTTATATCAAGAGTATCAGGATCTGTTAAGCTATAACTCTTCAATCTAATATAAACAGAATTCTTATCCGAAGCTAAGAGTTCATAATCATCTCCCTCTAGTAATGTATTTGAGCCCTCAGTAATAACTGGGAAATAATAATATTTAACGAGATCCACGTAGGTATCTAATCCTGGAATAAAAACTATCTCTCTAGATAGTTCTCTGTTTTTTCCGTATTTAACTTTTAAACGTACAGAACTCTGACCTTCTTCTAATTCGAAACCTATATCTAATCTAATAAATAAGAACTTTGAATTTTTGTGCCTTGTGAAATCATTCTGATATGTATACTCGACTAGGTCTCCTGAGACTGTCTCCAGAATTGGCATACTGGTAAGCCAGCAATCACTGAGGGGATAAAGTTTATCGTTGGTGAGATCTGCCTCCTCGATTGTTACTTCTTTAGGGGTTTCAAGAGGACTAGCTATTAACTGAACTCCACTATCCTCTAATATTGATCCACCCTCTAGTAGGGTTCTAGAGTTATTAAAAGACACGTAATTAAGGTTCTCTTTATAGGATACATTATTGGAATCTATCAAAGAAGTTATCGTATCCAATGGATTTTTCCGAACTCTGTGATAAAAGTCCTTTCTCATCAGTACATCAAAAGATATCGGAGATGCTGTAGTGAATAAATAGAGGTCTAAATTTCCGCTCATCTCTACAGCGGAAGACCCCGCAGTTTCTACAGATCCCCCTGGATCTTCAACTTCCACATAACCTACCCCAGACCCCGTTATCTTGATAGGCGAACTTCCTAGGATATCATGGGGATCAATATTATTATTGGTATCCGTGAACCCTGCTACCTTAACCACTTTGTTTTTATACTTAGAATAATCTGTTACATCTCCTGTAAAGGTGTACCTTAAAGTAGTGTTCGTTATACTTGTGGTTGTTTCCCCCTCAAATTTTACGTCAGAGACAGTTAAGTCTAAAGCTATTTTGTAATTATCAGTTTTGATTGAAGTTGTTAGATCCGGAGATGTGCTAGACCCTTTAAATAAAGAGGTAATACTCAAAAAAGTGTCCCCAGGAGGGTTAACGATTTCCGCTTTAGTTATATCATATATATCTAGATAATCATCTTCAAATCCTGGGTTATCAGGTAAGAAATCCAGGACCGCATAAGGGGCTCCGAAATCAAAAGGGTCTTCTCCCGCTGAATTTATCTTGAAATTAACAATTATGCCTTTTTGCTTCTCGTAAAAAACTCCGAAGGTTTCTGAGGAGTTCTTAGGAAATTTTCCTTTGACATACACATCAACATATCCTCCTCTGTATTCTCCTGCAACATAATCGAAACCTCTTTTCATAAATGGATTTCCGCTTCTTATTACTTTAACTTTTTTGGCTAACCCGCTTTCTGCCACGGATCTCAATATACCTTTGGGGGTTCCGGTATCCACACTAAATTGCTTAGCCTGAACCTTTTCCACAAGTTCTCTATTATTTGCTCTATCTTTACCGCCATAAGTAGAAGCTAGATTAGTTACGCTAAGATTTATATTTGAACTTCCTTTAACCACGGAAACAGATCCTGCGGGTACATTTCCTGAAACCCCTGACTCAACAGCTCTTATATTAACACTTGCGGTGTGAAAACCATCTTCATCTTTAAAGGAAGTAAAAGAGGCTTTGGTTAGCGTATTAAGAACCAGGAACTCTGTTTCCGGAGACCCTGTTGCTACAACTCCCCCTGCATTAATCTGGACTGTGTTATCCTCACCTACTAGGGAGGTGGCTTTGAATAACACGCTCCCTTCAGAGAAGGTATCCTCTTCCCTGGATACACCGTAATTAGAAGCCAGTAAATCAAATCTGTTATCAACGAAATCTTGAACAAGTTGGTTATTACTGGGGGTATCTTCTAACCCGTATGCGTCTCTTAGTGATTGTTTGTTTGCGCTCTTGCTTACTTCTATACTGTTCCCGCTATCATCAGTGCCATCGAACTCTAGAAGCTTTGTAAAGCTCTGAGAGACATCCCTGAAGTACTCCTTGAAGTGAAGTGTTTGGTGGGCTGTGGAAATAGGGTTTATAAATACAGATCTAGCCACACTTCCAGGTTTAACATCTAAATCAGGTAAGCTCGAATTTATCCCTGTTATAAGAACATTTTGGATTTCAATAGGTGAAGGCTGTTGTAGAGTGACCAAAGAATTACTTAGGGTTATAGGAACTCCAACAGTCTCTGGAGATAGTGAACTCTCGACTACAACTTGAGATACAATGTTTCTGTACTCAAAAGATACCCTGAAAAATAATGGTTCTCCGACTAAGAAACTCAATCCGGAAGGCAAATTACTAGCGGATATAGTATGCTTTAGCTTCAATTCTGGATCTGATTCCTCAGTTTTGGTTATGGTATTAATTGCCTTGGTGACTATGTATCTGTATTCATAAGATGGATATTGCGTTAAAACTTCTTCAGATTTAGCAAATACCCCATAGGTATCGGTCACGGACTCCTCTGTAACAAAAGTTCTGGTATTCTTGAAATATTTTCCAACGAAAGGTCCGGAGCTTACAAATTCTGTTTGAACTAGCCAGAAACCGTATGGGTTAGGAACTTCGGCCATTACGCCATACGTATAATAGATAGACAAATCGGGGTATATGTCCAAAATCATGTTAGCATTTTTGATATAATCTTGAATATTAACATCGTCTAGATCTGAGATATCTAAATCTGTTTTTCTATATGTATACAGAGGAGACAAATTAGGATACTTGTTAACCATTAAACCTGCATCATGAGTGTGTTGAGAAACGTTGTCAGAAGTTTCCCCCGTTAACTTTGTATTCAAAGCAGTTAGATATGCAGATACCTCAGCTTCAACCGTTATATCCACAGCAGAACCATCGGCGTGTTGAAATGTTAAGTATGGTGTTATCACGTCCGTTAACTCAGTCTGGGCATCGGATTTCATAGTAGCTTTAAGAGTATCTAAATCACTAGCATCTGTTCCAAGGTCTTCTCTGTCAATAATGAAGTATCGAGTTCCCTTCAATCCCCCACTAACCTGAGTTGATTTCTGTGTGGAACCAACTGTGGATTCTGCATATTCTGTGGTGGTTTCTCCGGACACTGAAATTTCGCTTAGAGTTGTCTTTATTAACTCGGAATCGCTGGTATCAGAAATTGGGTTAGTATTAACCTTATGATAAGTTCCTGGTCTTTTATCTTTTGCTGTGGAAACATATATATTATACCCAGAACCCTCAGGGGATTCTAAAATGGAATTATTATCTGTCCAGGTTAACAATACGGATTCATCTCTGCTATCTGTTATTAATTCGGTGGGGCCGTAAACAGTAACTCCTACAGAAGAAGCTGGTATATTAGTAATCTCTACACTAATGGTATGCTCTAAATTTCCGGGGTTGATTACCTTTACCTCTATGTCATTAGCTACATTTGGCGTTAAGGGAACCTGAACAACAAAGTGTGCCGTATCAGAAGTAGTTAAAACATCATCGGAGAAGACATCAAAGTTGTCTTCTGAAACGGCTACAACATCACCGGAAACATCTATATTATTTATATAAATAGAAGCGGTATCATCAGTAACTTTAAGAACTAAAGTAGCCTCTGGTTGATTCGTGGAGAAAGATTGGCCCGAAAAAGGCGATACAATTACAGGAGGTCCAAATGCCATATCACACCACTCTACTAAACTTTAAAAGTGTGTCCAACTCAAGTTCCTCGTTCAATTCCGACAACACTTTTATATCCAAATCAAAAAAGGTTTCATCATTAGCCCTTCTGATTAAACTTATACTCTTTATTTCTAATAACTTCTCTTGATCTGTGACATCTTGGACAGTTTTCTGAACATCTTGTAAATCCTGTAAACCTTCCAGGGCATCTCGTGTAGTTCTCGCTATCTCGGTCTCGGTAAAATTCCTTACGTAAGGATTTCCTACTACAGATACAATCTTAGTTCCTACAAAAGAATAAAAAGGATCGGAATCTTTTTCTGTGAGAGTATATACCCTTACATCCTGAATAAGCTTCTCATTATTTTCTACTCTTTCTATTCCGCCTGTACTATCTATCTTGATATCATTAAGATAACCAAATCCTCCACACTTTCTACAATTCTCAACGGTGGTCACGTAGGATACCTCGAAAACATGGCTATCTTGATTAGGGAGGAACCTATTAAAGATTATCTCATGTAGAGCAGTTCCCGTGGACTCCTTATTAAATACAGAATATTCGAAGGTTACGAAGCAAAACTTTCCGACTAGGGAAGAGCCCAAGGTATCATTAGTAGTAATCTCAGTGTAGTCTCCAGAGATACTTATATCAAAGGATGTTGAAGCTATCTCCTTAGTTCTATCGCTATTTTGATAGAAAGTTATAGTGGAGATATCTATAGATTCTGTAGGTAAAGTTATTTCCCTATCGACCAGCAATCTAAAAATACTAGACCCGGTTGTGGTAAATTCTTTGTAGGTTTCCTTTAGGTTGACATCATGCCCAAAAACAGGATCAGAGGGTTTTGATTCTGTTCCATCCACAAATAATTTTGTGGTAGATTTACTGCTTATTTTCCTGGGCACCACGATGGTCAACCCATCCTTTTCTAGGGATAATTTTTCTTTAAAAACCTTATGATCACAGAAATTAAGAAGGCGGAAATCAAAACTCATATCCTAAGTAAAAACAAAAAAACTATTCTAGTTCTTTAATTATATCAAATCTAATAAAGTTACTTATCCGTTAAACTTACGTTTTCTACGGGGCCTATAGTAGTGAATTCCTCTTTATTTTCTATGGCGCTTTCTAAAAATTTCTCGCTATTCTCTGCTTGTTTTTTAGGATCATCTAAGTACTCAGAAACTCTAGATAAATTCTGATATCTAGAGATCATAGATAATATGGAATACGTTAACGATTTCGCACGGTCATTCATATATTTAAATTTTCTTTTGTAAAAGCTTATAGCTATATTAAGACCTTGGTTATCTTGTAATCCTGGGGAAGAGGCTAGTATCTTACTGAGACTGCTAGATCCCTTTAGGTCAGAGTCTTTTTCCCCTCCGTAATATAAGACACTATCCTCGTCGGAATCTCCGTCCTTAACAGCATCAAACTTCTTTTCCGAGGACTTGTCGGTGAGCTTTTCTTGCAGAACAAACAGATTTTTTAGTTTTGCTTCTACTCTTTTCAACTCGGCTTCTATATGATCCTGAACTTTAGTTTTATTTTCCTCTAACTTACTATAGAAATCTTTAAGTCTCTCGAAATCTTTTTCGTGGAAATCAACCCCGAAACCTCCTAGATAATCCGACTCGTGAACTTGTCTTACAACAACCTCAACATCATTTCCGCCTGAAGACAGCCCCTCACCAGAAGAAGTACTAGAGGGAACCGTTTTACTCGGTTTAGTGGAAACTACTTTTCTCTCGGGGCCTTTTATATGTGGGTTATATATTTTCCCAGCTCCTCCAGTATCAAAGCTCATTGTCAACCAACTCCTGCAATAGTGCTAATTTATATAAGAAGTTACCTTTCTGTATATCTAGTCTGGTGATAGATTGGTAAAGATGAACAGTTTTAGTGTAGGCCCCTATGGTTTGTGAGGAATCATTTCTTAGTAACTCAAAAATATAAAAAAGAACTTTTGCATCCGAAATTAAATCTGTTAATCCGGCTGTGGTATAATTGTATACTACAACCTTCTTCTCTTTAATATTATAATTACCATTTCCCCCTGTACCATAGGATACTTCTTTATAAGGCTGATAGTAAAAAATCTCTATACCACTATCGAAGAATTCGACTACTGGGTCTAAGCGAAGTCCTGGCAAAGTTCTAGAATCTCCATTATATGCTACTACCACTGGATCATCTGTGTCTCTAATGCTAGGAGATAATGGAGCTGGGTCATTATCGGGATCAACTCCGTTCGACTTACTTCTTGACTCATGGTCCAAATAAGAATAATTTATTTGGTAAGGTACTTTTAATTTTCCACTCTCTACCTCGGGAACCGGAAGACCTTGATTAAATGGTGTATAGGTTCCTGAGGTTACCACAGTTCCGGGAACTCCTATCCCTTGGCCATTCTCCTCTTCTCCAGGTAATTCAGGATCTTCCTCTGGGTTTGGGTCTGTTCCCCATAACAGATAAGTTCCTGCTGTTTGGTCACTTTGGATGATATCCTGAAGTTCGTTATCTAGGTTATCATTAATAGACTCAACAACAACCTGTAAAATAAGATCGTAAATCTCCACCTCAAGATCTAAACTGGCTACAGAGGCAACAGAATTTTGGATTCTTTCTGCAACTCCTGCCACATAATTCTCTTCTATCGATGGGTCTAAAAATAATGTATCGATTCTCTCCCTCAAAGGGGTAGACGCTGATTCTGTAAATTTATCTAGTATATCTTTGTTTATAGACATAATTATAGTGCGGGGTAGGTAGCTGTTCCGGAATCCCCTGTTCCCGAGGATGCTGATGATCCCAGACTAGCTCGTAGAGAACTGCTGAGCTGTTGGCTGAGAACGTGTCCAGAGTGTACATCGGCAGACCCGGAAAAAGTAGAAATACTACCCTCGATACCAACATCCAACGGGTTCTCTCCTACATCAACATTTCCTTTAAAAATTATTTTGTTGAAATTGTCCACAAGAATTTGATCTAATCCCGCTAAATCTATTGTTAGCTGGGTTGGGTGGTCTAAGCTATCTACAGTTCCCTCAACAACAGTTCCTCCGGATAGCGACCCATCCTCATTCAACGAGCTTCCCAGACCTAAATTAATAACGCTGGAATTAGAGGCACTGGAATTGCCCCCGCCACAGTCATCAGTAAATGATGCAGGTTTTAAAGCTAGGCTTATAGGTGTTCCCTGTATACCGAAGACTCCTTTTGCTAATCCCAGGAAATTTTTTGAACTCCTAACAACACAATCTCCATTATACGTAGAAACTCCTTTCCCCTTTACTAGCCTTCTTTCCTCGCCTTCTACTTGTAAGTGATAATCTTTTCCAAAATATAACCTACCACTTCCGGTCTCTGAAAACAATTGAAAAGCAGTTTCGTTCTCATCTGAATCTTTAATAAACAGATTTATACCTTTTTTTATAAATCCAATAACTGATTCGTTCTTCGGTGATTTTTTGAAGTGGGGGAAATTATCATCACTGCACTCGCTGATATCAGGATTATAATCTTCTAACTCACCTATTGAGGTTTTCACTCTACCTTTAATATCAGCTTCCACGGCATTTCCGGAATCATCAGATTCTTTAACTCCAGAAAACAATCTCATTGCTCCTGACCTCAGTACCTCAAAGAATCCTATTTCTTTAGATTTCTGATATAAATTAAACCAAAAACTTGTTCCGTGTTTGTCATAATCCGTACTAGAAGTAAGACCTTCCTGAAGTTTCTTTTTATCGGTCTCAAATTTTAGTTGGTCTTCGGAATCTTCTGCGTATATTGATCTTCGTAAAGGACGGGCATATTTATCCTTATCATCAGGATTCTTGCCTATCTTGGTCCCTACTCCAAATCTCAGGAAATGCCCGTCCTCTTCTCCTGCTTTCAGAAAATCTTCCTCTAGTAAATCAAATGATCCCAAAGATACTGGATCTGGTCCTATTTTTTCAGCCAACAGATAATCAAGTTCTGTATAAGCTTTTGCGCTCTCATCAATAGTTTTTGAGCTATCATCCTCAGTTACTACATACAAGAAAGTTCCGTCCTCCAAATAAATGGGCTTAATCTTCGAATCTATGGTACTAGAGGCGTCTCTTTCATATTCATTGGCATGTAAGGATAGTATCTCTCCTGACGACTCCGATTTATGGAATGCCATTGGGAGACTGGACAATCCCATTGTAGCCCACATCCCTGCCCCATAAAAATTAAATGCTCTGGAGGTGTTATAGGTCACATCCTGAGAAGAGATTCCTTCCACCTTTGTCCAAGATGAAGTTCCCAAGAAAACATCTTGGGTTAAGTGAAGTTCCGATCCCTTACTTGATTTAAAATATGGATCATTAGATTCTGGTATTCTTGTGAATGAGAAATCATACCTTTTATCGAATTCGTCAAAAACAAATGCATTCAGATGAACTGGTAAGGTGGAGGATGGAATTCTTCCTACAATATAAGGAAAACCATTGGAAAAATTTCCTCTGGATTTACCGACTAGAACAATCTCCCCGTTCTCGGGAGGCTTCCCAGAAAATGAATCAACAGTAGATCCTAAGTAAGCAACACTGACACCCGTGGTTCCATCTCCAAAACCAGTAAGCCATTGAATATCAGCTTTTTGGGTAACTGGATCGTAACCTACAATCCTGGCTATGCCCAAATAGAAACTGAATTTATCATTTTGGTTATTAAACCCTTCTTGGGGGTGCTTTACTCGTGGTAAGGAACTCTTAAATAACATAGCATTACCTTAACCTAACCCGCCAAAATCTGTATTTTTGGAGAAGTCTTTGGGATCAGAGTTTTTAGTGTCCTCTAGCTTGAGTCTCTCTGGAGGAGAAAAAGTATCTTTTTGTTTGGGAACTTCTTTTACCTTTGTTTTTTGCTTTGTATCGTAAGTAGTTAAAATGTCTCCCACTCCAGCCGGGGATAAAACTTCTCCCGTAGAAGAATTCGTAAGCTCACCCTCCGCACTTATAGAATAAGACCTGCCATAAGGAAATCCTCCGATTAAATCGTAACCATCTTCATCCGATAAAGGCATTTTTATATTGCTACCGTCTTTGGTTACTGTGGTTGTTGACCCGCTAGAAATTGTCCCCTCTGACCCTTGAAGAATAAAAGTTTTGAATCTATCCGTCTGGGTCTCTGTCCCCGCTGACATAGTTAACACCCCATTTTTTAGAACCTGATTATTGTGATAATATTTAGCTCTTTTAGAAGTTGCTGTTATAGTTGTGGTAAAAGATTCCGGTGAAATACTGTGGGAAATTCCTGTTACGTACCAATATTCATCGTAAGAAGGTATATAAATAGGATAACCTAGCCTCATCTCGGGTCTCCCCGGAATTGTTATACTAGCTTGAAATCTATTAGAATTTATTTTATCAAGCTCACTGATAGCATACTGTAGAGCTTGAATTCCTGACCTAATCCAAGTTATCTCCATATTTTGGGTCTGGACCCCATAATCTTTGGCTAACTTTCCATCTCTGTAAAAAGCTCTTATACTCTTATCCAGTTCCATGTCGAATTCAGTGGAAACCTTACCTTGGACTGACATTTCGGTCACGACTTCTTCCGCATTTGAACTAAAATCTGCACTAATAATATCAATATCTTCTAACGTATATATATGGTTGATGCCTTTAGGGATCTTTAGATTGAAGAAAGGAGGTTTAAAATATATTAGCCCGTTAGTGTTTTGAAAGAACTCAAACCCACATATCCTGGACACCTCTTGTGCTATTTCCAATCTATCTTTGTATTCGTCATCATATAAACCTTGTATAAATAATAGTTCATAAGGCTTGAACTTTTGAAGTACACTTTTATCGATATCTACAATTATATAAGTATGATCCTTATTTTTAATTTGAGATTGGACTACTCCCACTGATGTTCCCTGCCTACCTGTAT
>Ga0233429_1004536_pt1 | contig 12174 bp, 14 predicted proteins | sample SI_118_April2016_3_FD_179879 | JGI IMG/M metagenome (GOLD analysis project Ga0233429, IMG submission 179879) | Seawater microbial communities from Saanich Inlet, British Columbia, Canada - SI_118_April2016_135_MG | ecosystem: Environmental > Aquatic > Marine > Inlet | place: Canada: British... | reverse complement strand
TATTGGTAACTGGCGGTGCAGGGTTTATTGCATCCAATCTTGTAGATAATCTGATTTCTCAAGGGCATGATGTCGTAATAATTGATAATCTGACTACAGGTAAAGAAGAAAATATTAATTCAAAGGCGACTTTCTATAAAGAAGATATAGGTAACACAGAGGGTCTGGAAAAAATATTTGCAGAAGAAAAACCCGATATTGTTAACCATCATGCTGCACAAGTTGACTTGAGGAGGTCTGTCGGGGATCCTTTATATGACGCACAGGTGAATATAATAGGATCCTTAAACCTGATAAACATATCAAGTACGCATAATGTAAAGAGATTCATATATGCTTCTACCGGTGGTGCTGTGTACGGGGAGCCCGAGTATCTGCCGGTAGATGAAAAGCACATAGTAGACCCTCAATCGCAATATGGAGTTAGCAAGCATACCGTTGAACATTATCTGTTCGTTTTCAGGCAGACTCATAACCTGTCTTATACTGTTTTGCGATATCCGAATGTTTACGGTCCCAGACAAGATCCTCATGGCGAAGCCGGTGTTGTTGCGATATTTACAGAACAGATGCTTGATGGTAAACAATCTACTGTTTTTGGTGATGGTACAAAGACAAGGGACTATGTCTATGTTGGAGATTTAGTAAGTGCAAATATGAGTGCTATGTTTAATGAAACAGACATGAGTGGAGAAATCTATAACCTTGGCTGGGGTAAAGAAATAAAGGATATAGAAGTATTCGAAGCTGTCAGGGATGCTTTAGGTCTCAGTGTGGAGCCGTTATTTGATGAGAAGCGTCCTGGAGAAATCGACCGAATCTGCTTAACCAATACTAAAGCAGCAAAAGGGCTGGGTTGGAGCCCTGAAGTGGAATTTCAGGAAGGGATAAGACTGACAACTGAATTCTATAAGGAGAGAAGAACGCAGCTGTCCTGAAGTGATAATTTCCAATTCAAAATGTAAGCTGTTACCTCTTTGTCCACTGGAAGCCTGCTCTTGCACCCTTTCGGCCGTATTTTTTACGCTCTTTCATCCTGCTGTCTCTTGTCAAGAGACTGGCACCTCTTAAGCTTTCTGTAAGTAATTCATCCGCTTTTAAGAGTGCCTTGGAGATACCTAACGAAATAGCTCCAGCCTGACCGGTTGAGCCTCCTCCATTGACATTTATGTAAACGTCGTACTGCCCTTCGGTATTTGTGGTCCTTAGTGGTAGTAGGGCTTCGTTTCTATCGCGATCTCTGCCAAAATATTCATTCAGCTCTCTCTTGTTTACGATAAACTTTCCGGTACCTTTTCTGATTCTGGCCCTTGCGACAGATGTTTTCCGTCTGCCGGTGCCCCATATGAATTTTGTTTCGTCAGTCATTTTGTTTCCTTATAATAATTTAGAGTTCCAGAGTTTTTGGCTGTTGGGCTTCGTGAGAATGGTCCGGGCCAGCATAAACTTTTAATTTTTTTAACATAGCGTTGCCTAGTTTTGTTTTTGGCAACATCCTTTTTACTGCTAAAGTTACTATTCTGTCCGGATGTTTTTCCATCCACTTTTTAATAGGGATTTCCTTGAACCCTCCAGGATAGCCTGAATGAGAATAGTACACCTTTTCATTTATCTTATTACCAGTTAATTTTATTTTTTCCGCATTAGTGACAACAACGAAGTCACCGGTATCAACATGCGGAGTGTATATGGGTTTGGTTTTTCCCTGGAGTATCATCGCAATACGGCTTGCCATTCTTCCCAGAACTTTGTCTGTGGCATCAATTGTATACCAGTCTCTCTGTACGTCTTCTTTTTTTGCTATAAAAGTCTTAATCATGGTTTCGTGTAGATCTCAATAAAAGTGATTTGCAAAGTGTTAATACTGTTCCTTCGCCTAAAGAATTTAAACACTATCATATATCACACAGGCAGATACCTGTCAATGATTTTATTTGATTTAATCAGGAAAGTCACTAAAATAGCACTTTTCAAAAGAAAGAAGGGAGTGCACCTTGCAAAAAATAGATATCTTTTTTCCGTCTCTAAAGCACCAGATATGGCGATGGACTTATTACTTCTTTAATAAAGAAGAGGTTACACTATCAGTAGAGAAAAGAAAAGGAGAATGTAAAAGATGTGGCGGATGTTGCCATACTTCGATACGATGCTCCAGCCTTTCATTTGATGAAAGCGGCTATGCTATGTGTAAAGAGCATGATCGAAGACCTCATATGTGTAAACTATATCCATTCAGCAGGAGAGATCACTTTTCACACCTAAAGGATAAATGCGGGTACTGGTATGATGAGTAGCCTGCCCTATTCGTGTTCGTGGATTTTCCGCTGTATTATCACCAGATTAAGGGCTATTGGTAGTTATAGTAACTTGATTGGGAACTTTATTTGTGAAACTGTTGTAGCAGTACGTAACAGTCTTAATAAGATAAAAGAAGTGGGGACTTTATATATTCCTGTTCACTCCGGCAATAAATCAATAGAGAGGGGATTTTTTTGATGAAGCAGCTCAGAATGAAAATTTTTATAATTTCCGTAATACTCTTTTTTTGTGTAAATACCTTTGGCCAAAAGCTGAAGCTTGATGTAAGGGAACACACGCTCGACAACGGTATAAAATTATTGATGTTGGAGAAACATGATGTTCCAATCGTTTCACTCAGAATTGTTTACAAGGTTGGTTCTGTAAATGAACATCCTGGGATAACAGGCGCATCTCACCTTTTTGAACACATGATGTTTAAAGGTACGGAAATCTTCGGTATTAAAGACTACGATAGCGAAAAGCCTCTTCTGGCAAAAGAGGATGAGCTCATTTCTGGTATTACAGTGGAAAAATCCAAGGGAAATGATACAGATAATGAGAAGCTGGAACGGTTGCAAAATGAGCTGGAAGAAGTATGGAAAAAGCAGAAGGATTTGATCGTTAAGGACGAAATGTGGTCTATTTATCTCAAGAATGGTGCTACCGGACTTAACGCATCGACAGGGAACGATGCAACGTATTATTATTGCAACTTGCCGGCAAACAGGCTCGAATTGTGGGCATTTATGGAGTCTGATCGTATGAAAAATCTCGTTTTGAGAGAGTTTTATTCTGAAAGGGACGTTGTGATGGAAGAGAGACGTCTTCGCACGGATAACAGTCCGTTCGGTCTGTTGATAGAACAACTTAATGCTGCCACTTTCACGGCTCATCCCTATGGCTGGCCTGTTATAGGTTGGATGTCAGATATTAAAAATATGAAAAAGGCGGCTGTTACCGAATATTTTGAGCAATACTATTCACCGAATAATGCGGTTATCGTTGTTGTTGGGGACATAAATCCTGATGAAGTTATTAGTCTTATTGAAAAATACTTTAGCGATATCGAACGCCAACCTCCACCACCAGAGGTTACGACTGTAGAACCGGAGCAAAGAGGAGAACGTAGGATTTATGTGGAATATGACGCTAATCCCGTATTATCTATTGCTTACCATAAGCCTGCCGTTGGCCACCCGGATCAATATGTATTTGATGTTATCTCCGCAATTCTTTCAAATGGGAGAACTTCGAGATTATATAAAAGTTTAATAGAAGAGAAGCGCATTGCCGTAATGGCTCACGCGTATGGTGGTCCATCAAAGTATGCAGACACATTTATCTTTTTCTCTTCTCCGCGACATCCCCATACAGTAGAAGAGGTTGAAGAAGCAATCTACGAGGAGTTGGAAAAGCTGAAAACAACTCCTGTAACGGATCATGAATTACAAAAAATTAAGAACCAATTGGAAGCCGGTTTCGTAAGGAGTCTGGAATCGGCATCAGGGTTGGCAAGTGAAATATCTTCATACGAAGCAATTTCTGGATGGAGATACATTAATACGCTTGTTGAAAGGACAGTTGCCGTAACTCCGGAGGACATTATGCGTGTTGCAAACAAATATTTTAAGAAGACCAACAGAACGGTAGGAATCTTAGTGAATAATAAAAAGAAGGGAAAGGAAGTCGCTCATGAAAATAAAGGAAGTTAATTTTTCACTAAGTCATCTGTTTATTCTGATTCTCATATTGTCAAGTTTCTCTATTGGTCAGGCAAAACTGCTTTTTGCGTATGATGAACATAGCGGGCAGGCGATTGAGCCTGTTATGACTGCACCTCAGTCTGAGGGAGCAAAGATAGTCTCTAAATTTGAATACGAACCAATTGAGTTTACTCCGCCAAAGCCTGAAAGATTGGTTTTGGACAATGGCATGATCATTTATCTTCTTGAAGACCATGAGTTGCCTCTATTCAAAGTTTCTGCCCACTTCAGGACAGGTGCCGTTTATGAGCCTGCAGAAAAAGCGGGACTTGGGAGTCTGGTTGGCAGCGTAATGAGAAGAGGAGGTACAAAATCAAGAACACCGGAGCAGATGAATGAAGAGTTGGAATTTATTGCTGCATCTGTTGAGACGGGGATTAGCAGAGAATCAGGTAGCGCGTCCCTCTCTACAATGAAGAAGGATATTGATAAAGGTCTTGAGGTATTTGCGGATGTGCTGATGAACCCTGCCTTTCCTGAGGATATGATCAGGAAGGAGAAGGATGAAATACTGGAAGATATCAGAAGGGAAAATGATACTCCCAGGCAGATCATTTTCAGAGAGTTCAGGAAGATAATGTATAAGGCTGATCATCCGTACAGTAGAAAAATAATAGGGTATAAAGATACCGTAGAAAATATAACCAGGGACGATATGATTGCTTTCCATGAAAAGTACTTTTGTCCGAACAATGTTATTATGGGTGTATCCGGTGATTTTGATACTAAGGAAATATTAGAAAAGCTAAAGGCCGTTTTTGCAGATTGGAAAAAGAGAGAGATAGATTTTCCGAAAGTGCCTGCAGTTGAGAAAAAATTCCAGAGGTCTATAAATTATATTTACAAAGACGTAAACCAGGCCAGTGTGGTTTTTGGACATATAGGGATTGATCGGTTAAACAAAGACTATTTCCCGATCAAGATAATGAACTTTATCCTTGGGGGAGGAAGCTTTACCTCTAGAATACCAAGTAAAGTTCGTTCCGACGAAGGGTTGGCATATTCTGCGTATAGTGGATTTCATACACCGCAGGATCTTGGTTTCTTCTTCGCATCGTGTCAGACTAAAAGCGAGTCAACCGTAAAAGCCATAAATTTTGCTCTGGAAGAGGTCAGGAAAATCAGGGAAGAGTACGTTGGTGATGATGAATTAGAGCTGGCGAAGGATACTTACATAAACCAGTTTATCTTTAAATTTACGTCAAGTGCCAGCATCGTTGGTCAAATGGTAGGGATAGAATATGAAGGCTTGCCATTAGACTATCTTGATACATATGTAGACAATATAAAGGTAGTTACCAAAGAAGATATTGCTCGTGTGGCAAAAGAGTATTTACATCCTGATGATATCAAATTGCTTGTTATTGGCGATATGGAACAATTTGATAAACCGTTGAGTGAATTTGGAGAAGTAAATACAATTGAGTTGGAATATGAGCAGGAATAGCTGATAGATACTTTATTGATACCGGATACCCGTATCTCGGTTGTCCGGTATCAGCATAAAGAACCCTCTTTAACATATAGCATTTACAGGATTAGAGACGCTAAATGCCCCTCCTTAAAAAGAAAAATATTCTTATTACCGCCGGTTCAACTCGTGGCTATCTGGATGCCGTACGTTACATAACCAATACATCAACAGGGAAGCTCAGCAGTGAAATAGCGTATGAGGCAATGAGCCGTGGTGCGGTTGTTACATATGTATACGGTACAGATAGCCTGTTCCCAGTGATTCAAGGCCTCAATAGGATAAAATCTTCACAGCTTAAGTTAATCGAAATTGAGACGAATGATGATCTGGTTAAGGTTATTCGTGAAAAGTTGAAGAAAAAGAAATTTGATGCCATTGTTCATGCTATGGCGGTGGCAGATTATGTACCGGCCAGGACTAAGCTTGACAAAACACCTTCCAAGAAGAGTGAATGGTTGCTTAAGTTGGTAAAAACGCCGAAGGTTATAGCCATAATCAGGGATATATGGCCGGATGCACTGCTTGTAGGTTTTAAATTAGAGGTAAACAGAACAAAAGATGATTTGGTAAAAACAGCCAGAAGATTCTTAAAAAAGAGCGGGGCCGATATGATTGTGGCAAATGATTACAAAAACATCTCACGTAAACGTCATATCGCATATATGGTTACCGGTGGCGGTAAATTACCTAAACCGTTAAAAGGCAAGACTGAGATAGCAAAAAACATAGTTTCCTACCTCGAAAATACTCTCAAATAAAATGTGGTTCTAGTTTTTGATTGACTATAAGTTAGTATAAAATATAATGAAGTTTTTTACTTTTTATACTGCTATATAGCCGTAAAGCTCTGTTTTAGAGAGTATTCTGCTTTTAAGGGAGTTTCAGTTTAATGGAATGGGATGAAGAGGCAAGTTCAAGGCTTGAAAAAATACCCATATTTGTACGAAGGATGGCCCGCTCGAAGATTGAAAAACGTGCTAGCGAACAGGGAAAGAGCATTGTAACCCTGGAAGACGTTGAAGACGCGAAAGCAAGCTTTATGGGAACCGGGAGCGTCAAAAGTGATAAAGGCGTCATAAACGCAAATCCATTCTCTCTGGACGCAAAAGCAGGAGAAGATAAGTATGAAATCCTGAAAAGATCAGATGAATATGTGGAAGAAGATGGATTTCCTGCGATGTACAATATTGAAATATGCCGCGGAGAGGACGTTGAGTGTCCGTTTCTGATAACAGGAATCAAAGGGCTTCAACAGAAAATTAAAAATAGGCTTAGAGAGACAGAATTCAGCAAAAAGCTGATTAGCAGGATAGACGGTAAAATCCTTCCTCACCAGAGATTGAAGATTGCGATCGCCAGTTGTCCGAATTGCTGTTCGATGCCTCAGATCAGGGATTTTGGTGTACACGTTCGGGCAACAGTATCTGTTGATGAAGATTTCGAGTGTAACGGTTGTGGAAATTGTCTGAGGGCGTGCAAAGAAGGTGCGATCAGGATTACTGGAATGTCGAATGAACCGTCGGAAAACGGGAAAAAGGTTGTTACTATCAATTACGATCGTTGCGTACATTGCGGCCTGTGTGCCGAGGTTTGTCCTACAGGTACCATAAAGAGAGATAAAAAATGCTTCCGTGTGATGATTGGAGGCAAGCTGGGCAGGCATCCTCAATTTGCAGACGACCTCATCGACTTTGCAGATGAATCCGAAGTGCTCGATGCTCTGGACGTATGTGTAGACGCAATACTGAATGAGAAGAAAGAGAAACGTTTTGGTGAACTGGTCAGAAAAATTGGTATTGAAGAGTTTAAAAGAAGATTAAAGGGCGACAAAGATCCTTCACACGAACAGGTGAGTGATAAAGAGACAGTACATTCTGGAATGCATAATTAGACGTGGCAAGGAGAGCTGCGTCGGCTCCGTACATTTTTTCTAAAAGATGGGAAATATAATAAAATGTCATTAAGCGATACTGATAAAAAAATACTACAAAGACTTCAATCAAATCTTCCGTTGACACACAGGCCATTTCTTGACCTTGCCAATGAACTCGGCCTTGATGAAGATCTGGTAATTGAAAGAATAAAGGCTATGGTTGATGGTAAATACGTTCGCCGTTTAGCTCCTATCATAAACACTCAGGCTATTGGGAACTCTGCAACACTTGCAGCGATGCAGGTACCGGATGATAAAATTGATGAAGTGGCTGAGGTGATAAACGGGTACAGTGGCGTCTCTCATAATTATTTGAGAAAGGGTAAGAACAAAGAGCTTCCTCTCAATATCTGGTTTACGATGTCGGCTCCTACACAGGAGAAGCTTGAAGAGTATATTAAAGAGATAGAGACTCGCACAGGTTTTGATGTTCGCATGCTGCCAACAACAAAGAAATTTAAAATAGGTGTGAAATTTAAGATTTGCTAAATTTGTAACTGCTCAATAAGTTGAGAATGACATTTTTGGTTGTTTCTGCGGGAATAACAAAATATACAGAAAAGGATAATTTATGACAGAAGATTTAGATATTAAACTGATTAAATATGCACAGGATGGTCTGCCCCTGACAAAGACCCCATACAAAGACATAGCTGATGGAGTGGGTATGACTGAGGAAGAAGTTATAGACAGATTAAAGGCTCTGCTGGAAAATGGAAAGATTCGGCGCCTTGCAGCTTCTATCGCTCACAGGAAAATAGGGATAAACTCCAATGCAATGACCGTATGGAAGGTTTCTCAGGACAAGGTGGAAGAGTACGGGAAAATCATGGCTGCTTTTGAAGAGGTTACACACTGTTATGAACGTCCTACATTTCCGGGCTGGGAGTATAATGTATTCACCATGATTCATGGTTACACGGATGAGGAGTGTGAAAACGTTATAGACAGCATAAAAGAGAAAACCGGTCTTAATGATTATGTAATGCTGTACAGTGAAAAGGAATTCAAAAAGGTAGGGGTCAGGATTTAGGAGCGTAACTGCACAATCCTATTTGAAATTTTCGAATTGTACCGCGAAATCGTAATTTTGATCTTTGATTGACTGCATTATGGCCTGCAGATCATCTATCTTTTTTCCAGATACCTTGATTTTGTCTTCCTGGATTTGTGACTGTACTTTTATCTTCATGCCTTTGATGAGCTTGACGATTCCCTTCGCGTTGTCCATAGGAATGCCTACCTGAAACGTAACAACCTGCCTTATAGTATTTCCCAGGGCGTTTTCAGTCTTTCCAAAATCCAGTGCTTTTGTTGGGATAGCTCTCTTTGCAAGTTTTTCTGTTAATATATCTGTCAAACTTTTAAGCTTATAGTCATCATCGGCAATCAAAGTTATAGTGTCGTCTTTGTTTAAGGTGATTGTCGACTTGCTCCCTTTGAAATCGTATCTTACCGCCAGTTGTTTTTTGGCTTGATCTACAGCATTCTTAACCTCATGCATCTCTACTTTGCATACAATGTCCATTGAATGTTTGTCTGCCATATTAAGTATCTCCTAAAACGTATAAAGTGGTTTTTGGTTAAATAACATGTTCTCTCTTTCAGGTGATTCTTGCAATGTTATTTGAAAGCTTGATGTCGCATACTACATGAAATAGAGTATTTCGTCAAGAGGACATAATACGGCAAATACAGATTGACTTTTGTATTTATGGGTGGTACAAAATATAAAATTGTAACACGATAGGAAGGATTGAATTATGGATGATGTAGTCAGGTTTGGGGTTTCAATGGACTCCAGGCTCCTCAAGCAATTTGACAAGTATATAAACCAGAAAGGCTATGCAAACAGGTCGGAGGCCATCAGGGATCTGATAAGAAACAATCTGGTAGAGGAGGAGTGGAAGGTTGGAACAGGGGAAACAGTTGGAACCATTACGATCATATACAATCACCATAAACGTGAATTGACAGACACACTTACAAACATTCAGCATAAATATCACGCGTCTATGATCTCCACAATGCACGTGCATCTAGATTCCCATAACTGTCTGGAGGTTCTGGTTGTGAAAGGCAAGGCGAGGGAAATAAAGATAGTTGCGGACAGGCTTATCGGTACAAAAGGTGTAATACATGGAAAACTGACAACGGCTACTCTAGGTAAAAATTTTAGATAGATTATTTTTGTTAATGAGTGCTACCGACTTTATATTTATGCTACCTTCAAGGATTTACTGATCGTGACCAATGTAATTGAATTAAGACGTAGCGGAAACCTTCAGGTTTTCATTGACATGGCTAAGTGTATAGATGGAAGGCGAAAGCCATTCCGCTGCGGTTTACTAAAGAGGGGTTTCCATTGCCCTGATTTTGAAAGGATTATAAAAGTTGCATGAACTAACTATTATTACTATTACGGCTGCATCCATTGGCCTGTTTCATACTATGCTGGGCCCTGACCACTATCTGCCATTTATTGTAATGGCACGGGCAAGAAAATGGTCGCTGGCAAGGACATCATGCATAACTGTTTTATGTGGAATAGGGCATGTGTTAAGTTCCGTTGTTTTAGGAATTATAGGAATCGCTTTAGGAATTTCACTAAATAAGTTAGGAGCAGTAGAATCGTTCCGTGGTGGAATTGCAGCATGGCTGCTAATAGCATTTGGAGCAGGGTATTTTATCTGGGGAGTGTTCAGGGCACGAAAGAAACGGCCTCACAAACATTGGCATGCACATGGTGATGCTAGCATGCCGATTCACAAACATAAACACAAGCACGATGTAGACAAGTTACATGTCCATAAGGGGGAAAAGGCAAAGAACCTCACTCCCTGGATACTCTTTACAATCTTTGTATTCGGGCCTTGTGAACCTTTAGTTCCGTTACTGATATACCCTGCGGCAAAGAGCAGTACTTTTGGTCTGGTGCTGGTAACAGGTGTCTTTGGTATAGTGACGATTGCTACGATGCTGAGTATCGTCATACTTCTCTCTCTGGGGGCAAATCTGCTTCCCATGGGACGGCTGGATCGGTACACTCACGCCCTGGCAGGCGCTACCATTTTCCTTTGTGGAATAACGATTAGATTTCTTGGGTTGTGATCTGTCAACATGTAGCTTCCCACTTGTCCTCTAACCAGTTATAGTGTTCACTCGGTTTGAAATTATTTTTGTATGCCATTCTCTGGCACTCTTGAACGTAGTAACCCAGGCAGTAGTATTTCAACCCAAGTGATCGTGTGTGCTCTATCTCCTTTAGGATGCTGAAGGTTCCCAGCCCCAGATGTGAAAACTTTGTGTCATAGATAAAGTAGACACTGCTCAGACAATCCTCACCTTTGTCCAGGAAGCCCAGGCCAATCAACTCCCCATCAAGATAGTATTCTGACTGAAGGCTTGGGACAGAGGGAGAGAAGAAGCCGGAAATAAACTCTTCCAGATTGCATTCCTGTGAGAAACGTTGTTTTGAATGGTCCTTGTAAATCTCAAAGGCCCTCTCACTGTATTTAAGCGGGCCGAAAACTACATCGATATTACTGTTCTTTTTTAGATTGCGTCTCTGACTTTTGGATGGCTTAAATTCATCACACAAAACCCGAACGGGAATACATTCTCTGCAGTCAGGACAGGAGGGTTGAAAAAAGTATACTCCGAATTTTCTCCATCCTTTTGCAAGTAGAAATGAAATGTCGGATTCGTTCAGCTCACTCGCAAGAAAATATCTGATCTGCTTTTTTCTGTCCGGCAGATAAGGACAGAGAGAAAGTTCTCCTATATCCAGTTCTCTGTGCAAAATCATAATTTATTTCTCTTGCTAAGCAAATACGATTTGGGAAAACTGTTCACCGCTCCCCGGACAAAAGGCGCCGAGGACAAGAAGACGCGAAGAGCGCAAAGTTTTTATTGTAGAAAGTAAATAACTAACTATTTTGAAAAGGTTAGATCTTTAGTTGAAAAAGAGAATGAATTATGTGGTTTTTCTCTTTATAAGGTTTTCTTTGCGTCCTCTGCGTTTTTGCGGTGAATAATTACAAGTTTGTTCCCTAGAATATCTTTATGATGAAGATTCCGATTATGACAACACTTATAACCAGCTTTATTATTACACCGCCAAGAAATCCTACTAATGTTCCCACGCCAGATTTAAATGCCCCTTTTAAATCCTTGCCAAAAAGCAATTCAAATGATACTGCACCAAAGAATGGCCCTAATACCAGTCCGACAATTCCGCCCATAAAAAACCCGGCTATACCACCGATTACGGATCCAACCAAACCCCATCTTGTCGCACCATATTTTTTTGCCCCGATAACACCGCCAAGATAATCCAGGACAACAGACACGATAGTTAAGATAGCCAAGATCAGGAGAAGGGACCATCCTATCGTCTCAAACCCATCACAAGCGGCATATATAAAAACGCCCAGCCATATCAGGGGAGTACTTGGAATAATTGGGAATATAATTCCGGCAAGTCCTCCAAGTATGACTAGTAACGAAATGATTAAGATAGTTATGTGGTATGCATCCATTACCTCTTCCCGAGTCCTATATAGGCATTAGATCTCTGCCTGCCAGCTTTGCGCCCAATCGCCATGATACTGTTGTCTGTCTCCGCTCTCGTTTTGTTAAGTCTGTATACAGTTCAAGTGCGTTACCGTTTGATTTAATATCCTTGCTTATTGCTTCAGCAG
>Ga0233429_1004533_pt1 | contig 12180 bp, 10 predicted proteins | sample SI_118_April2016_3_FD_179879 | JGI IMG/M metagenome (GOLD analysis project Ga0233429, IMG submission 179879) | Seawater microbial communities from Saanich Inlet, British Columbia, Canada - SI_118_April2016_135_MG | ecosystem: Environmental > Aquatic > Marine > Inlet | place: Canada: British... | reverse complement strand
GTCGTCACCGGGCTTCATGCTCATCAGCACGGCATTACCAAAAATTTTGTCAGTGATTTTGATCCCCAGTGGCCCAATATGATGAGACAACTGCAACAAGCAGGATATCTGACCTCGAATTTCGGCAAGACCCATTTTTACCATCCGGAGGTACTGAAATACGTGGGCTCGGACAAAACCCTGGATCTACGGGATAAGGATGCTTATTTTCGAGAATTTGGCTTTGACCATTCTGAAGAGGAATTCGACAGATACCTTCATTGTCTCCCCAACGTATTCACCCACTACACCGAATACCTGAAAAGCAAAGGATTGTGGAACACCTATACCGACCTGATCAAATCGGTTTTCAGGTTAACACCCAAGCATTGGGATGGCATCACCAGTACACTTCCACAGGAGGATGATCTGACGTCGTTCATTGCTGATCGATCGATTGAATGGCTGAAAAACGTCAAGGCGGATCAGCCGTTTTTCATGATGACCTCTTTTATTGCGCCCCACGTTCCCTTGATGGATGACCCCATCTGGGCCCAACACTACCAGAATGCCAGGATACCATTCGGCCCCAGAGAGGCGCCGGACAAACCCAATGAGATCTGGGCCAGATATCTTGAATACCTTGAAGGTCACAGCAATGCCCATCTGTTGACCGATGAGTACGTCACCAACGGCGCCAGGCATTACTATGGGATGATTTCCCTGATGGGCCAGCGTATCAACGATATCATTCAGGTTTTAGAAGATAAAGGTGTCCTGGATAACACATGGATCGTGTATTCTGCTGATCACGGGGAGATGCTGGGTGACCACGGTCTGATGGCAAAACTGAATTTTTACAAATCATCGGTTCAGGTACCAGCACTAATCCGCCCCCCCCGGGGCATGGCTCCAAAAGTCGAGCCGGGGTTGACCGAATCTGTTGATTTAACAGCGACAATCCTCGATATTGCCGGAGCGGAACGACTGGAAAGATCCAATGGACAGAGCCTTCTGCCATTTATTAACGGTCAGGGGAAATCCAAGGAAGCCGCTTTCAGTGCGATTGGCTCCCATGCCTCCGATTCAGAGGAAGACACATTTCTGGCAACGTTCACGGAACGATATCGGTATACCCTGGAAATTAACTCGTGGACACCATGCGAGTTTTTTGACCTGCAGGAAGATCCGGACGAAATGAACAACCTGGTCAATGACACATCGGTTCAGGGCATGATGAAAGAAATGGATACCGATCTCGTCAGACCTCACTTGCGGTCGGCTTGATGATTAAACGATCCCCTTGCAATCAGATTATGTACGGGGCGGCAAAAAAAACACTGCAATATCAGTTGTTAACAAAACACAACATGGAGGAAACATGGCAGGAAGCTCAGACAATTCATCCAACAAAAAACAGTCAGGACTTGCCGCTGTTCTGCACGGTGAAGTGAAAGCCAGAACATGTCATCCGGGTGTGCATATCCTGGGAGGGATGGGAAATACAACAGCCTTTGAAACCGAGCAGGGCTATGTCCTGATTGATGCCGGATTCAATGAAGCAATGGCTGCCGGTTTTATGCAGGCCCTGCAGGAGATCAAGGCTGCACCGATACACAGCATTGTATACAGTCATGGTCACGCCGGTTACAACAATGCCGCCTGGTATTACCAGGAAATGGCCAGTGAAAAGGGGGAGCCGGCGCCCCAGATTGTTGCACACAAAAACCTGCCCCTCCGTTACCAGCGCTACGATGAAACCTGGCAATTGCAGCATTACTTAAACGGCATGCAGTTCAGAATGTCCTTTGACGGGCGGGAAAAAACCCGTCACACCTATCCCACAGTAACCTTTCAGGACAGACTGCGCTTAAACCTGGGCAACAGAGCTGTCGAGGTGATCTGGGCGCCATCGGAAACGGATGATTCCGTCGCTGTCTGGTTACCCGATGAGAAAGTGCTTTATACCGGCCCGGCCGTGATCGCCGCCTGCATCAATATCGGCACACCCCTGCGCACCCAGCGGGACGACAAACGGTGGGTGAAGACCCTGGAAAATTTCGCAGCCCTGGAGCCTGAAGTGTTGATTCCCAACTTCGGCAAAGTTATTAAAGGGAAAGATGAAATCCAGTTTATGCTGAACAACATGGCCGAAGGGCTACGCTACCTGCGCCGGGAAGTGACCGAAAGAATGAACCGGCACATGACCGACGTTGAGATCCTTCACGATATCGAGTATCCCGCGGAATATTTTGAGCAGCCGTGGTCAGCACCTCTGTACGGCTGTCCCGACATGATTGTCCGGGATATCTATCGCTCTGAAAACGGTTGGTGGGACAGAAACCCCACCAACCTGCACCCGGCTCACCCCGGGGCGGCAGCCAGTGCAGTTCTTGCGGCGATCAGCGACCGCAAAGCCGTCCTGGACAAGGCTGAAAATCTGATGGAAGCAGGCGAGGTCCAACTGGCACTGCACGTCATCGACATTCTGGCCCTGGCACCAGACGATGATGACGATGTCAAGGCAGCCAAAAAACTGAAGTCGAAGCTGCTGCACCTCAGATCCAAAAATGTGCCATCGATTGTGTCCAGCAACCTGTACCTGAGCCTCGCTGATTCACTGGACAAGGAATTGGAAAGTTAGTCAGATACAGAGGGAGATTATACATGCCTAAAAAATCCAATATTCTGTTTGCTTTTCCCGATCCTCAGCGGGGTGATGTCCAGACCCAGTTGTTGATAAGAAATGGGTATCAGTGGCAAAACAACGTTTATCGGAACTAAACTCCAGTTCTGTTAGGGAGGAGAGGGAGTGGATAAAAGCACCCCCCCTTGATTCGCCTGGCATCCGACCCGGACTGTGCCCCCTTCCAGTTCAGGGGGAACGATGGTGTGCCGATGGGCATAGCCGATGATTGTCTGGAACTGATCGGCACAGGTCATAATAGTGGCGGGCCAAATATTCCTTTTGGGCGCCTCTGCCACCTGGGCGAAAAGTCTCTTCATGTAGCAGCATGGCTTTCTCCCAAAATGTGCGTTTTGGCAACACCGCGCGTACTTCGACTGCTGAGTCTGGTAGCAGGTTGGGAAATGCGTCGTTGATATATGGGGTTATTTTGATCGTCTCAATTGGTTCCGTATCGGACCGGGCACCCGTTTCAATTTTCACTGATCGTCGCAGGTATGCGGCCTGTTCCTGGAATACGGTCGGGTAGAAAAACAAAAGGGTTTGCTGGTCGTGATCTTCCGGGTCATCAGTTAATTCCCAGATGTTGTCAGCTGGAATCCGGAGACGGTTCAACGCAACATGTCGCCCCCTTATGATATTATGTCTCAATCAATTGTGATTTATTGAGGGTCAATCATTCTCGTCTCCAATATTATTATCGGACTAATATTCATTCATTACCTGATAGATTCAGTAGGGATTTAATTGTTTCAATGTGAGGATGCAGAGAAAGGATATCCATATAGTAATCTGTTCGTAATGTGTGGACAAGGGGATGCCAAACTGCTCCATCTGGCATCGACATCAGTAAGTCAAAGGGCTTAAAGGAGAGGTGATATCCTTTTTTCAGTTTTTGATGACGAAGTACCAGGACTTCTTCTCCGGGTTGATGAGCAACGTTGCGACGAGCAGTGATTTTGTCAGTCATGCGATATCCTCATAGGTTTAGGTAAACAAAACTATGGAAATATCAGGGAAACGTTTTTCTTGAATATGCTTTCTCCTGACCACGATATCCTTGCGGATAGAAGGGCGGATTTTGTAGTTAATGATGAATTTACATTTGAAGTTGGTGGAAAAAAGAAGGACTTTAGCCAGATAAAAGATATCAGCAACTCATTTTTAGTTTTGGATGATATTGAAAACGGTGCTGGAAGGAAAATTCCCCTGTGGTTGTTTGGATTATTGTATTAGTTGAGGAAAGCTAAATATAGGGATAAAATGGTGGCAAAGCTTTCCAATTGAATGAAGTCGGGTCAACATATCGATAAACTTCTTACCGCAATGACCTAAATCTTTGGCGCCGGCGTTTCAGCTTGGGTCCCAGACTGAAGAGCCTTATCAATGCCACCGAACTTCTCAACCAAAAGTGCTTGTGCCCTTCTGGCCTGCAGGTCAACTTCCCCGGGGTCGATCAGATCCCGCAGGTGTCCCTCAAATTCCTTAATGATATCGCGATAGCCTTCTTCAAAGGCAAGATTCGTCAGTTCCTGCGGATCGATTTCCAAATCGAACAACTCCGGTTCATAGCCGACGTAGTGGATGTACTTGAACGATCCTTTTCGCAGCATGAACGCTGCTGAAGGAGCGCCGTACGCATGGTATTCCGAGAACACAATGCGCTCAGAGTCGTAATCGCCGTCCATGATGTCATAAAGTGATTGACCGGGAAGAGACGTGCTTTTTTGAGAAACAGAAGAACAGGCCACACTTCCCAGGATGGTCGGATAGAGGTCGACCAGCGATACAGGTGTTCGGCAGACCTGGTTTTCTGGAATATCCATCCCGGTCATGATAAGTGGGATGCCTGGGCTGTCTTCGTAAAGGAGTGACTTCCCCCACTGCCCCCTTGAGCCGATCATGTCCCCATGATCTGATGTGTACTCTCCTTTATCTGGTAACCAGTTAGCGAAACGTCGGTGTTCCGAACTATTGAACCGGTTCGAAGTAATTCATGTTTGTGGGCATTCGCCAAATATTTCAAAACATATCACCGATTCTCGAAATCTTGATGGACAATCTGAAGTTAATTTAAACCAGGTCAATGAAAAATGACTGCAACACCTTTTTCTTTTGACACGATAGTGAGAAAAATAAAAGTGCAAACTTCAGTATGAAAACCCTTGGGCAACCGTCAAAGGCTAGTGCGAACTAGAAAAATAAAAAAATGAAAAAAAGGTTGACAGCTTCTTTTTTTAAAAATATATATCTTTTTAACAAACATATATATTTTGCGCAAACATTATAACTTTAAGGGAAGATCCAAAAAAATATGGCGTCACAATCACAATCGCTGAGTAAAAAGATCACCGAAGAGTTTAGAAAATATATTCTAAATGGAAACTGGCCGGTCAATGAGATGATCCAGACTGAACAGGAGCTATGTCAGGCGTATTCTGTCAGTCGGTTGACGATCCGCAATGTTTTAGCTCAGCTGGTTCATGAAGGGTTACTGGAACGTAAATCCGGTAAAGGCACCTGGGTCAGGGATTTTCAGAAGAGCAAAGGGATATGGAACACCGAGGAGCGTTCTCAGTATTATGCATATCCGGAGCATATCAATACGGAGATCATCGGGGTTGAGGAACTGCTTGCGCAATCTTCAAGCGTAACGACCAACCTGTTTGAAGAGGATGAGGTCATCACCAGAGTAAAGCTGATTCGTATTTTCAGGCAAACCCCTGTTACTTTTAATCATTTTTATTTCAGGGAAGCGCTTGCGAAATTGGTTTTAGAGAAATACGATCCGGAAACGGACATTTTCTTTTACCAGGTGGTGGAGAAACTCACCGGTCGCATGGTCGTGGAAATTCGGGAACGGATGAAAGCGACCATTGCATTTGGGGAGGTCGCATCCAGATTGAACGTGGTACAAGGTCAGCCGCTGCTGGAAATTCGACGGGATCTTTACGACCAGGAAGGGAAAATCATGCAGGCCAATCATACCTACTTGAATTCCGACCTCCAGGAGATTCAAACCATTCGAAACAAGATGTTAAATGGTTTTGATTAAATGATATAACTTTTAACAAGGAGAGTAATATGGGATGGTCACCGTTCAGGAAAACGGGCCTGACGTACCGCGACGATCGATCATGCGGAGGGTACACTTTAATTACGCCCATTGGCGGGGATGCAACTTATCTTCTGAATGAGAGCGGGCAGATCGTTCATCGCTGGCACGATCCGGATTTCAAGCCGGGCTACGGGTACCTGCTGCCTTCCGGTAACCTGCTGGTAAGGGGGCAACCGGCGGTTGGCGGTCAGGGTCAACTGAACAAATTCGGCGCCGTATCCGGAAAGGCGGACCTGCTCAAGGAATACGACTGGGAAGGCAATGAAGTCTGGAGTTGGGAGAGTGACGCTTTCCACCATGACATGTGCCGGATGCCAAACGGCAACACCCTGGTACTGGCCTGGGAGACGGTTCCGGATGAAATTGCTTCCAGGGTGACCGGCAGTATGTCGCCGGAAAGGATCCAGTTTCTCCGGGAGGATCCAGAACTCCTGCAGTTTCTCCTGGGTGGTGTTGGGGTGGGCGGACGCCCCTCTGTCAACAAAATGATGGTCGACGCCATCTGGGAGATCGACCCATCAGGCGAGCCGGTTCATATCTGGCGCGCACTCGACCATCTGGATCCGGAAGTGGATACTTTGTGTCCCCTGGAAGGCGATATGGAGTGGTCTCATGCAAATGCTCTGGAATACGTAGGGGACGGTAAGGTGCTGATCAGCTTTCGCGAGCTGAGCGAAGTGTGGTTGCTGGATTGGCCAAGTGGAAAGGTCCTCTGGAAGCTACCCAGGTATACTGTCAGCCACCAGCATTCACCAACGATGACACCGGAGGGGAACATCCTCATATTTGACAACGGCACCCACCATATCATCCAGGGCCGGACCCGGGTGATCGAGTATGACTGGAAAAATAATAAACAGGTCTGGCAGTACGTACCGTCGCCCGTGTTTTCGCTGTTGAGTGGACATATCGGTGGCTGTGAGCGGCTGGCCAATGGCAATACCTTCATCTGTGAAGGAGAGAGTGGCCGCATCTTTGAGATTACGCCGGAGGGAGAATTCTGCTGGGAATGGGTCAGCCCCTTTATTCATGACTTCAAAGGTGTGAAAAACGTCCAGCTTTTCCGAGCCCATCGATACGCAGCTGACGGACCCGAGTTGAAAGGTTGTTCTTTGGATCAGGAACCCTATCAGGAACTGAATCAAAAATGGGGACTGTAAAAAGCTGTTTGCAGCCACCATGAAAATTTACAGTCTCTGACAGATTTCTACAATGAATTGGGAATCGAAAAATGGGGCATTCAACATCGCATCGGAAGATTTCGAATAAAAATTGGAATTCAGTCAAAAAACAGAAATTACCGATCTCTCAAAATATCCCATTTGCTCGCTATTTTATATGCTAATACACTTATATGTTCAATAAATACATTATCTTAAAAAATATTTGACAAACCGATGGAGAGGCGATAGAAATATGCTCTGAAATTATATTATATAAAATATAAAATATAAAACAGAGTGAATATGCGAGATTTTCGGACCATGACCGAGATAGCGGCTCATAAGTTGCGGAGGGCTATATTGTTTGGCGAATTAACGGCTGGCACGCGATTGATACCAGCCAAGCTGGAGGTGGAAATGGACCTGAGTCGGGTATCGATCCGTGAGGCCATTCGGGAACTGGTGGGCTCCGGCCTGGTTGATTCGACGACTCACAAGGGAGCTTTCGTGGCAGAACCTCTTGACCTGAGCGAGATCAAGGAGATATTCAAAGTACGTTATGATGTCGAGGGTCGGGCGGCTTTTCTGGGTACCAAAAAAATCACCGATAGCGATATAGTTCGACTGGAAGAGATCGTAGAAACTGAATTCAAAGAGTTACCGGGTAATTACGACAGCTTTTTTCTCAATAACGAATTTCATATGATCCTGTATCGCGCATCAGGATGGCGGTATCTGATCAAAATGATCGCCCGGATTAATGATCAAACGATGGCCTACCGCGCTAGTATTTATCAACGACTAAGGGAACAAAAAGGTGAGGATTTACTTAGGTTTGCTGATTACAAGCCGTTTCATGACGATCACCTTCAGATCCTGGCAGCGATCAAGGCTGGAAACGCGGCTGATGTGAGAAAGTACACCGTGATCAACAAGAAGCGAGGCTTGGCCAATATTACAGAACTGAGCGCCGAATTGAACAACAAAAAATCAAGAAGCATCTATGGAGCAAGATAAATGAGTAATGCAGGACCATTAGCCGGGATTAAAATTCTGGATTTCACACATGTTTTGTCAGGCCCCTTTGCCACAGCTCTGTTGGGAGATTTGGGAGCGGACATCATAAAAGTTGAAAACCCTATGGGAGACAGCACCCGGTGGGCGGTACCTCCGGATCAGAATGGTGAGAGCTCCTATTTTTTCTGCGTCAATCGCAACAAACGGAGCATGATCCTGAATATGAAGAAGCCGGAATCGGTGGAAATTATAAAACGGCTGGTGAAGGATTGCGATGTGGTGATGGAGAACTTTCGGCCAGGCGTGATGGACCGTCTGGGGATCGGACAGGATGCGCTGACTGAAATAAAGCCGGATTTGATCTATGCATCGATGACCGCCTTCGGAGAGAAGGGGCCCTATAAGGATCTGCCTGGATATGAATTGATCGTCCAGGCCATGACCGGACTTATTGACATTACTTCGCCCAAGGAGGGGCCCAAGGCCAAGATCCAGGTGCAGGTGGTCGATCTTTGTACCGGTATGTTCCTGGGATTTGTCACTTTGGCTGCTCTCTATCACAAGCTGAACACTGGGAAAGGACAGCGGGTGGACACCTCCCTGCTGGAATCAACCTTGGCCATGACTGCCAATTTGTCGGCTATCTATTTCATGTCAGGAAAGGTACCGTCAGGTATGGCATCCAGAAATCCGCAGTCCACGCCTTCCCAGGTTTTCGAAACCAAAGACTCTCATTTTGCGACGGTGGGGAAGTGGGAAAAGCTGGCCACCGCTTTGGGCAAACCTGAGTGGATCACCGATGAGAAATGGGGAAATAACCGGTATCGGGTCGAACATTATGACGAATTCAGCGACATGGTAGAGGAGGTCACCAGGACCAAAACCACCGATGAGTGGCTAGCGCTGATAAAAGAGCAGGATTCACCGGCCAGTCGTATAAATACCATGGAAGAGGGGCTGGAAGATCCGGGTGTCAAGGCTACCGGAATGATCAAGACGGTGGAACATAAAAAAGCGGGCCAGATAAAAATCATGGACAAACCCTGGCAGATGTCGGATTCCCCCGGAGGATTAAGATACCCGCCCCCAGCGCATGGGGAGCATTCCAGCGAAATTCTGAAAGAATTCGGTTATTCTCCGGAGGAGATACAGCAATTTAAGGACAAAGAGGCGCTTTACGGCGATTAGATATGGGTCGGCTAGAATGTGAAGTTACATTCTAACGATCCCGAATTTTTTACCCATGGGATTCTTTGATCCCGCTTTTGAACCATTCTCACTTGAGGAGGAAAAATGAAAAGTGTTCGATTTGGCTTGCAACGATGTGTTTTAGCTGCGTTGCTTTTGGTTCTGACCGCTGGTTTGTCATTTGGAGAGTCGTTCAATTGGCGACAATTTGAAGGTACCACCATTCGTGGGGTATTCAGTAAATCTGCCTTTACTAAAATTCGCAAAATGCATATAAAGAAGTTTGAAAAACTGACCGGTATAAAAGTCAAAGATGAGCATTACCCCAGCGCTCCCCTCAGGCGTAAAATGGTCATGGAACTGGGGGCGAAGAATAAAAGCCTGGACGTGATCGGCGGGATGATGAAGACTGCCTACCAATATGACAATGCTGGTTGGTTGGAGCCTCTCGACAAATATGTCAACAGTTCACGTTTGACCAGCCCGGAGTACGACTTCGAGGATTTTGGGCAACGGACGCGGCCCATTATCAAGGGCCGCTTGATCGGTATTGGTGACAGTGGTAATCCTCAGTTCCTGTCCTATCGCAAGGACCTCTTCGATAAATACAATATAAAGGTCCCCACCACCTGGAAAGAACTGGAGGCGGCCGCCAAAATCCTGAAAAAAAACCTGCCTAAAGGTCAATATGCCTGGATAGCGCGGATGAACAAGGAAAATACCGCCGTGTTCGCTCCATTCTTATATTCAAACAACGGAAGTTGGCTGGATGAGAACGGCCGGCCGAATTTTAATTCCAAGGCAGCCGTTGATGCCATGAAATTTTATGGTAAAATGGCCAGGGAATATGGTCCTCCAGGCGCATCAACCCTTGGCTGGAAAGAGGTGGTTGGTGCGGTCGCACAAGGTAAGGCTGCCATGACAGTCGAGATTTCGATATTCGCCACCCTGGTCTGGGAAAATCCCAAACGCTCGAAAGTGGCAGGGAAACTGGGATATGCCTTGGCACCAGCTGGAATTCCCGGGAATAACAAAATCATGTTGCCTATTAACATGCATCATGTAAGTAAGTTTTCACAGAATAAAGAAGCAGCCTGGCTGCTGGTTCAGTTTTTAAGCATGAAAGAACAATTGTTGGATTTCAAATTAAGGGGTGCGATCACGACACGTAGTTCGAGTTGGCAGAATCCAAAGTGGAAAGCCCGGGATAAACTCCCTGAACTATCCAAATTGCAGGCTGAAGGAGTGAGGAGTGGCAGAATCGGATTTGAAATTGCCATCTCCAGATTTACCGAAGCCCGGCCAATTCTCTCTCGAATGATTTATACGGCCTATGAAGAGGGAGACGTGCAGAAAGCCGCCGATGAAGCCGTTAAACAAATCGAACGGCTTATAGACTAACGGGTGATGATGAATGAAACTTCTGTAATTCAACGGTTATTGGATTATACGGACCGGCAGATCCGCTGGATATTCTCTTTTCCAGCGGTGCTGGTGATGCTGTGTCTGTTTGCTTATCCGCTGTTCCAGCTCTTTTGGACTAGTTTTACCAACGACGTGCTTTCGGCCGATGCCAAGGTTGAATTTATCGGACTGGCCAATTATTACAGGGCTTTTACCGAAGATCCGCATTTCTGGCGATCGATCTGGATCACGCTTTATTTCGCGGCGGGATCGACGGTGGGACAGTTGATGCTGGGAATGGTACTGGCCCTGTTCTTGAATCGGGAGTTTAAAGGGGAAGCCACCTTTCGCATGCTGCTGATGTTCCCCATCATCGCCACGCCGGTAGCCATGTCGCTGGTGTGGTCGATGCTGATGAATCCCATGATGGGTCATTTGAATTATTACCTCTCCTTTTTGGGATTCCCTGGATCCTTATGGGGGGCAAGTACAACATCGGTGATGCCATCCCTGATTTTGGTCGAACTCTGGCACTGGACGCCAATGACTATGTTGGTGCTGTTGGCGGGTTTGAAGGGCCTGCCCAAGGAACCCTTTGAAGCTGCCACGGTTGATGGGGCATCCAAAATCCAGGTGTTCTTGAAAATCACACTCCCGCTATTGCAACCTTATATTTTCCTGCTGTTGTTGATGCGGCTGGTTCATGGGTTGAAGGTATTCGATAAAATCTTTGTCATATCCGGAGGCGGTCCCAATCGTGCCTCAGAGACGTTGAACATCATGATTTACGATCAGGCGTTCAGCGCCGTTAATTTTGGGTACGCCTCAGCTTTAGGTGCCTTTTTATTGTTAATTATCCTGCTGATTTCCATTGCGTTATTCCGGTTACGGCAGAGAAGCTGGAGCTACTGATATGGAAAAATTTACTGCCATACAAACCATCAACCGGATACTGTTTTATGCGGTTTTGATCTCCATTGTGACGGTGTTCTTTTTCCCCTTTATCTGGGTGGTTTTCACCTCCCTGCAGGATGCCGTAACAGCAAGCTCTGTACCACCGGATCTGACAGCGACGCCCACCCTGGATAATTTTCGACTGGTATTTGAGGAAGGAGAATTTTTGACCTGCCTTCTGAATTCCACAATAGTGGTCTTTTTTACCTTGGCGGCCAATTTGATTATATCCCTGCCGGCGGCCTATGTGATTGCTCGAAATCGACAAAACTGGATGATGTTTCTGATTCTGTTTCTGCAGATGGCACCGTGGATATGTATGTTACTACCGTGGTACATCATCTTTAAGAAAGTGGGTTTGTATGACACTTATATTGGACTGGTGTTGTCCAATTTAACGTTCATGATTCCCTTTACGATCTGGCTGATGCTGGGATTCTTTGAAGATGTACCGGTGGAAGTGGAAGAAGCGGCCTGGCTGGATGGATGCTCGCATCTGGGGACTTTTGTCCGTATTGTGATTCCTCTGGTTAAAGGCGGGATTATCACCATCAGTACGCTGGGATTTATGCTCTGTTGGAATATTTTTATTTTCCCCCTGGTCTTGTCCGGATACGAGACAAAGACACTGCCGGTTTTTGTGTTCGGGTTTATGGCGGACAACCAGCTGG
>Ga0233429_1004524_pt1 | contig 12199 bp, 6 predicted proteins | sample SI_118_April2016_3_FD_179879 | JGI IMG/M metagenome (GOLD analysis project Ga0233429, IMG submission 179879) | Seawater microbial communities from Saanich Inlet, British Columbia, Canada - SI_118_April2016_135_MG | ecosystem: Environmental > Aquatic > Marine > Inlet | place: Canada: British... | reverse complement strand
TAGAAATGGCAGAGTATATATATGACTACCTCCAAAATATCTCGGAGCTTTTATGGGCAGAGCATAAGGGGCGAGAAAAAATCAATGGAAACAAGCACCGAAGGACCTTTATTTACGGACTTCTGGATGGTTTTTATAATAAGTTGGACAGCCAGTTTACTGAAAACCAGTCCAAAGAACTTGTCTGGATGGGAGACCCACGGCTTAAGCAGTTTTACCGCCGGAGAAACCCCAGGATCGCACGCTCCGCATCCCGCTATTCCCGTAGCTGCCAGGACACTTATGATTCCGGAATGACTCACGGCAAAAATCTCGTTATCCATAAAGGCATTCATGGGAAAGGGAATGGGGAAGTTAAGTTTTTGAATTGATTGTATATGTGAAATACAAAATAGTGTTCGATGAAAAGATTGCTGCTGAATTATTGATTAATTATGCTAAACAGTTTATTTGCCAGTACAGAGTCAAGGCTTTTTAGTATTTTATACTGTTCTAAAGCAGAACCTCTATCGTTTAAACTAAGATAGGCGATACCGAGGCTTAAATAAGCATCTGCATCATCAGGGTCAATCCTTATTGCCTGCTGGAATGCCTCAGTCGCCTCTTTATACTTACCTAATGCTCCATAGGCAATACCAAGATTATTACGAACCAATGCATAATCAGGGTCGATCCTTATCACTTGCTGGAATGCCTCTATCGCATCTCTATACTTGCCTAACCCGGCATAGACACCACCAAGATTATAATGGGCCTGTAGATAATCAGGGTCAATCCTTATCACTTGCTTAAATGCCTCTATCGCTTCTTTATACTTGCCTGATCCACCATAGGCAACGCCAAGATTATAATGAGCATCTGCATAATCTGGTTTTATCCTTATTGCCTGCTTGCATGCCTCTAACACCTTTTTAGCTTTGCCTTGCTCAGCATAGGCATTACTAAGATTATAATGAGCCAGTGCATAATCCGGGTTTGACCGTAAGGCTTGTAAATAATGCTTGATGGCTTCTTCTGTACGACCTTGTTCTTTAAGAGCAATGCCTAGATTATTGTGTATATTATAATTATTGGAAGTGTGCTTAAGAGTATGCTTAAAAAGTGTAATACTGTTCTCCCAATATTGAACCCGTTTCCATGTTAATACTACTAAAACCGGAATAATGATAGCTGCTAATGTACCAAGACATATTTTTCGGTAACGCCATTTTGACAGTAGATCCTTTGCGCCCCAGGCAATAATAACAAACAATCCTATTAGAGTTATATATGTGTATCTATCTGCCATCGCCTGCGAACCCACCTGCACTATACCAATCACCGGAATAAGAGTTACAACATACCATAACCACCCAGCTGCAAGATATGGGATCTTCCGGGCCTTACGTATAACCAATATGGTTATTAATGCCAGCGCCAGTCCTGCAACCACACCTTTCCAGAGCGGTAGGCTATTGCCCGGATGAGGATACAGAAGCACCAACTTCACAGGCCAGATCATATTCACTACATACTCAATATATACAACAAACGCATTAATGATACGCGTCTGAAGAGAATACATCTCTAGTAGTTTCACTGCCCCACCACGTTCTTGAACAATAAAAGTAACAATACTTGAACCTACGGCAAGAGCAAAGAAAGGCACTTTCTCCAATACCAGTCGGAATATATCCGTTTTCTCATTTGTCTGTTGACCGGTTACTACTTTCCGGGTTTCGTGTATATGGCAAAGACGTCCAAGCGGCCAGAAGTCCAGCAATAACAGTATAAAAGGCAGAGTAACAAGCATGGGCTTAGACATGAGACCAAGTACAAAGAACAGAACTACCAACAGGTATCTCCTGATGTTACCTTCCTTAACATAGAAAATGTAAGCCCACAGAGCCAGTATCATGAAAAATGTGCTAAGGACATCCTTCCGTTCCGCCACCCAGGCAACAGACTCCACATGAAGGGGATGGAGAGCGAACAGCGCTGCGACAAAAGAGCTTTGCCACAACGAGCCTGTCATTCGTACAAGTATCAGTAACAACAGAAGCGTATTAGCTACATGAAACAACAGACTGGTAAGGTGATGGCCTCTGGGATTAAGACCATAAAGTTGGCAGTCGATCATATGGGAGATCCATGTAAGTGGATGCCAGTTACTGGAGTGTGAAGATGTAAATGCCCAGGTTAAACCGTCAAATGTCACACCTCTATTCACATGGATGTTCTCTGTAACATACTTATCATCATCATAGATAATAAAATCATTATTCAGAACTTGCCAGTAAGCAGCAAGTGTTACTATGACGAGGAATATACATATTATGTAAAAATATTTTTTATTAAGAATGTCGGTAGCATTATTATCTTTCATTAACAGCTCTTCATTTATGGGTTTTGGCTTTGATTTCATACGTCTTTTTTTCATTCTTGCCATTTTACTGTTTTACTCAGTCCGTATAAAAATCAAAAATCCTAAATTTCGCTAAATGCAATCTTTGCAAAACATACTGTAATAATGTATTTATCGTTCTGAGGCCATAAACAATACTGCGTTTTAAACTGATAGACGATGCCTCTTCCATGTAACGGCATGGAACCGGTAGATCCCCAATTATAAATCCAGCATAAGCTGCCTGAATAAGAAACTGTGAATCAAAGACAAAATCATTTGAATTTTTATGGTAGGGAATTGTATCCAACACCTTTCTTGAAAAAGCCCTAAAGCCGGTATGCCACTCAGACAGGTTTTGGCCTGTTATTATATTCTCTAAAATTGTCAGAAACCTGTTTGATAAATACTTGTAAAATGGCATGCCTGATTTGAGAGCTTCTTTACGAGTCCTCACTCTCGATCCCAGCACAAAATCACATATCCCTTTTTCTATTATTTCAGTGAAAATGGGAGTAAGACGACTGTCATACTGATAGTCAGGATGGATCATAACGACAATGTCAGCTCCACTCTTAAGTGCGATGTCATAGCATGTCTTCTGATTAGCACCGTAGCCCATATTTTTATCATGTACAATGACAGTTAGGCCCAAATTTCTTGCAATCTCAACAGTATTGTCTTTACTTGCATCATCAACAAGTACTATTTCATCAACAACCCCCTCAGGAATATCATTAACTGTTTTTTCTAAGGTGCTCTCCGCATTATATGCCGGCATTACCACTACTACCTTATTTTTTCCCATGAGTTTCTTTCCTAAAGTGCTTAAGGGGTGAAAAAACCGGTTTCCTTATAAGGTGATATTTCAAGTCTAATTTAGTCTTGTTTTGTTTGAACTCTTCCAGGAAGCCATGCTCCCATCAAAGTCTAATACCAAGAAGGCCGCTGCTATCAAAACGAATAACTCCTTTCCTAGTAGTATTGAAAAACTTGCTTTAGCCCAACGTTGCTTTCAGTGAAATTCTTAGTACTGCAAGTTCAGAAATATTGTTAGTGAATTATTTATTAATTACTTTAAATAGTCTATTTGCCAGTTCAAGGTCAAGATTTTTTAGTATTTTATACTGCTCTATGGCAGAGTCTTTCTCATTTGAAAGAGCGTAGGCATAACCGAGACCAAAACAAGCCTTTGCAGAATCTGGATCAATCCTTCTTGCCTGCTTATATACATCAATCGCCTCTTTAGGCATACGTGAACTGAGATAGGCATAACCAAGATTATTGTGAGCAAGTAGATCATCAGGGTCAGCCTCTATTGCCTGCTTGAATTCTTCAATCGCCTCTTTATACATTCCTAATACACCATAGGCAACACCGAGATTAGAATGAGCCGTTGCATAATCCGGGTCAAGGCTTATTGCCTTCTTACAAGCCTCAATTGCCTCTTTATACATGCCTGATTCGCCATAGGCAACACCGAGATTAAAATGAGCTTTTGCATAACCCGGGTTAATCCTTATCGATTTCTTGCAGACCTTTATCGCCTCTTTATATTGGCCTGAATCGTTATAAGCAACACCGAGATTGTTCTGTATAATATTATTATTGGAAGTGTGTTTAAGAGTATGCTTAAAAAGTGTAATGCTGTTCTCCCAATATTGAACTTGTTTCCATGTTAATACTATTAAAACTGGAAGAATGATAGCTGCTAATGTACCAAGCCATATTTTTCGGTGAAGCCATTTTGATAGTAGATCATTTGCGCCCCAGGCAATAATAACAAACAGCCCTATTAGAGTTATATATGTGTATCGATCTGCCTTCGCCTGCGAACCCACCTGTACTATACCAATCACCGGAATAAGAGTTACAACATACCAGAACCACCCAACGGCAAGATACGGGATTTTCTGAGCTTTACGTATAACCAATATTGTTATTAATACCAGCGCCAATCCTGCAACTACACCTTTCCAGAGCGGTAGACAATTGCCAGGATGAGGATACAAAACTGCCAGTTCCACTGGCCAAATCATATTCACTATATACTCTGTATAAGCAACAAATGCATTAATGATGCGCGTCTGAAGGGAATACGGATTTATTAGCTTCATAGCCCCGCCACGTTCTTGAACAATAAAAGTAACAATACTTGAACCTACGGCAAGAGCAAAGAAAGGAACTTTCTCCAATACCAGCCGGAATATACCCGTTCTCTCATTCGTATGTTGACCAGTTATTACATTTCGGACATCGTGCGTAAGGCAAAGACGTCCAAGCGGCCAGAAGTCCAGCATTAGCAGCACAAAAGGCAGAGTAACAAGCATGGGCTTGGACATGAGACCAAAGACAAGGAACAGAACTACCAGCAAGTACCTCTTGACTTCACGCTTCTTAACATAGAGAATGTAAGCCCATACAGTCAGCATCATGAAAAATGTGCTGAGTACATCCTTCCGTTCTGACACCCATGCTACAGACTCCACATGTAGTGGATGGAGGGCAAACAACGCTGCGACAAAAGAGCTTTGCCACAACGAACCGGTCATTCGTACAAGAATCAATAACAGCAGAAGCGTGTTAGCCACATGAAACAACAGGCTGGTAAGGTGATGACCCCTGGGACTCAGACCATAAAGTTGACAGTCGATCATATGGGAGATCCATGCAAGTGGATGCCAGTTGCTGGAGTGTGAAGATGTAAATGCCCAGGTTAAGCCGTCAAAGGTCACACCCTTATTCACATGGATGTTCTCTGTAACATACACACCATCATCATAGTGAACAAAATCATTATCCAGTACTTGCCAGTAAACAGCAAATGTTGCTACGACTAGGAATAGGCATATTATGTAATAATGGGAGCTTTTAAGCATATCGGCAGCGTTATTATTTTTCATAAACCGTTGTCCATTTGTAAATTTTGGCTTTGCCTTCATACGTCCTTTTCTCGCTCTAGCCACTTTACTGTTTTACTCAGTCCACATTAAGTTAAGATCAAAAATTCTGAATTTTGCTAAATGCAATCTTTGCAAAACATACTGTAATAATGTATATATCGTTCTGAGACAATAAACAATACTGCGTACTAAATTGATAGACGATGCCTCTTCCATATAACGGCATGGAAAATGTGGTAAAATGACTTGTACTATTTATAGCCAATCATTATAAAAGTGGGGGGTTATTTTGCAATATAAATTCATATGGATAAAGCCTAATACTTAGTTATCCATCTTTCTTGTTCATAAAAACGATATCAAAGAGTTAATCAAAATCAAATTTTGATTGTAAATAGGAGGAAAATATATAATATTTAAATCCCCTCGTTATGTTATAGGAAATTGTTTGGTTTTTAGGATGGAAGTATTAATGATAAAAGGTGAGCAGAATTCACAGCGATATCAGAGCCGACGAGAGTTTCTCAAGAATGGACTCTATACAGGATTAAACGCAAGTCTGTTGGGAAGTCTTCTTCTGAGCAGTTGCGAAAAAAACAAACTGCCCGAAAAGCAACCAACGTCATATTGATCTCAATTGATACGTTGCGTGCAGACCATCTGAGCTGTTATGGATACCAAAGACCCACTTCACCAAGTCTGGACAAATTCGCCTCACAGGGTCTGCTCTTTGAGGACGTATCCACCACTTGTCCATGGACGCTACCAGCGCATGCGTCACTGTTGACTGGATTGGATCCTCGCCGAAACGGTGTGAGAGCACGCACAGATCGTTTGCGTGATGGTGTTTTAACTTTGGCCGAAGTTCTCAGGGAACACGACTTCCTAACCTCCGGCATTGTCAATTCACATTGGTTAAGCAAAACAAATGGATTGGATCATGGCTTTGAGGAGTTTCTCTACGTTAAAGAATACGCCGACAGAACAAAGCCAACAAGGGTCGAAGATGAGGCCAGGGACTGGCTATCTAAACACCGCAACAAGAGGTTTTTTCTTTTTCTGCATTACTATGACGTACATAGTGACTATCATTCACTGCCACACTATGAGAAGCAGTTTGTCCGTCCATATAATGGAATAGTTGATGGCAGTACCAGCCAACTGCTAGACTTCCGATACGGCCGGATACCGATGCCAAACCAAGCAGATACTGAACACTTGATTGATCTGTATGATGCCGGTATTCGGCAAATGGACGATGGAATGGAAAGGTTATTTGCACTCCTTGAAAAAAAGGGCATGCTTGACAACACCCTGATAATTGTCACATCAGACCACGGCGAAGAGTTTATGGAACACGGAGGAGTACTCCACAGCCGGACATTTTTCCAGGAAACCCTCCATGTTCCTCTAATTATGCGAGGACCCAATTTGCCACAAGGACGGCGTATCAAAGGTATTGCCTCACTGCTCGATGTGATGCCGACTCTACTTGCCATGCTGGGCATTTCCCCGCCTCCAGTTTTAGACGGCATAAATTTGCAACCCTTATGGCAAAAGAATAAAGCCGGATCACCAAAGCGATTACTTTTTGGTGAAGCAGATTGGAACAACATAGTTGACAACAAAACGGTCGACGATATCAAGCGTTTCATTCGACAAGATCACTACAAACTCCACTTCAATCGTGTAACAGGAAAATTGGAACTTTACGACTTAGTTAACAACCCGGAAGAAAATATAGATGTCTCCTCCAAGCATACTCCCCTTGTCAAGTTAATGCGTTCACGACTAAGAGACTTCTTGAGAATCAGCAGAACAGGAAGGACGGTCGATCCTTTGTCCCCTGAAGAAGTAGAACTCCTCAAGAGTCTTGGTTACCTGCAGTAACTGGGCAAGACCGTTAATTGAAAATAACCAACGGATTATTATTTCATCCTGTTCAACAGGATTATAATGGCAAAACAAACTACAGAGATGATATAATGAGCGATCGATAAATGTAAGTAAGGGAGCAAATGTAACCGCTCCTGTAAGCAGAAAATAAAGACGAGAAATACCAGGTATGAAACATAAACAAAAGTCTGCAAACTGCTTGAGTCGGCGTGAGTTATTGAAATATGGACTCTACGGAGGTCTGGCGGCAGGCTTGTCGCCGAGCCTTTTGCTTAGCGGTTGTGGAAAACAACATAACGCAAAAAAGCCAAACATTATCCTCATAACGCTGGATACCACACGGGCTGATCGACTGGGGTGCTATGGATACCGGAGACGGACAAGTCCGAACATAGATAAACTCGCGGAAGAATCAGTCCTTTACACACGTGCAATTGCACCATCAAGCTGGACACTTCCTTCGCATGCATCCCTCTTCACTGGAAAATTCACTTCGAGCCACGGAGCACGCTATGATCCCGATGGCCCGCTGCTTTTGACCAATGCAATCAAAGGGCCGAAATCGTGGGACGCATTCAGGGCGCGCGGGTTGGCTCAGAACGAAGTTACTTTGGCAGAGATGCTTAGGGATACCGGGTACACAACTGCTGCGGAAGTAGGCGGTCCCTGGCTGAAACGGGTTTTCGGCCTGAATAAAGGTTTTGACTATTACAACGACTCTCAGATAAGTACCTTGAACGGTCGGCTGGCAAATCAGATTACTGCCAGTGCACTGAACTGGCTTAAAAGAGCTCGTGAGAAAGAGTTTTTTCTTTTCCTGAATTATTTTGACCCGCATACACCATATCGCCCCCCTAGAAGTTTCGGATTAAAGTTTCTTCCCAAGGACACAAACTTTACCGGAAGGAAACCGACGTGGAATGAAATCAGTGCGCTTTATGACGCCGAGATTTTATTTATGGACCATTATATCGGCCAGCTATTACAAAAACTCAAGATGGAGAATTTGTACGATAACACGCTGATTATCGTTACGTCAGACCATGGTGAATTGTTTGGTGAACATGGCAAATTCAGCCACGGTCATTATCTCTATCAGGAGGAGCTTCACGTTCCGTTATTAATAAAATATCCTACCGGTGAAATGTTGCCAAAACGAACAGATTTACAGTTGCAACTAACCGACATTCTACCAATGATTTGTGAAAGGGTTGGAATAGCCATACCGGAAAATATTCAAGGCACCTTGCCGTCTCAAATCAAGCATCCAATCATAGCGGAGACGTACCCTCTACAGCCTTTCACTGAGGATGGCAGCTGGCAGTCGATTTTCGAGGGTGACTTCAAATTCATCTGGAACAGTAAGGGCCAACATATGCTGTTCAACCTGAAGGATGACCCTGGGGAAAATGTTAATATAATCGGTCAGGACACCATGCGAGCTGAGAGGATGATGACGCAGCTGAAGCAATATCTGGCTAAGCTTCCAAAACCGGGACCAGCTGTGCCGTCAGGAGAACCGGACGACCAAACCAAGGAAGCCCTTAAGAGTCTCGGATATGTTAATTAACCACAAACAATACCGGATGATAAGAAATTGCTTTTTAGAAATTCTGGCATGCCTGGTTGATAACAGTCATGACGGGAAAGCGTTAACACAGAATTGCAGAAAGGGCTCCATCAGGTACTGCGGGAATGGATAATTCCAGTGAAAAGGGGGGGTTTTTAATCAAAAACTTAATTTAAATAATGATCAATACAGGGCAAATTGAGATGATTGCTAATATTTCGAAAAAGTTTTTTTTATTTTCGATTTTTATTGTATTAGTATTGATTAACAATACTGAAAGTGCTTATGCATATATTGGGCCTGGCGCAGGCTTTGCCTTTGTCTCTTCGTTTTTTATATTACTTGTAACTTTCTTCCTGGCATTACTGACCTTCCTCTTTTGGCCTATCCGGTTTCTTGTTAAGACTTTCAAGAGAAAGAGACCCTTACATACAAAACATGATGTCAAGCGCGTTGTTATCGTGGGTTTAGACGGAATGGATCCTGAATTAGCGTCTCAATATATGCGAGAAGGTAAACTGCCAAACCTATCCAAATTGAGTAGATCCGGAACATTTCAGAAGCTGCAGACCACACTCCCTGCGATGTCGCCAGTGGCCTGGTCAACCTTTATGACAGGCGTTGATCCATCCAGACATAATATCTTTGACTTCTTGAACAGAAACCTTAAAACCTATCTTCCAGAACTATCCTCAACAAAGATTGAGAAATCGTCCAGATCCATTTCTATAGGAAATTATTCGATACCTATTAGTAAACCAATAGTCAAATTGCTCAGGAAGGGTAGGCCGTTCTGGAATATCCTAGATGAATATGGCATCTTCAGTTCCATAATAAGGGTGCCAATGACATTTCCACCAGAGAAGCTCAATGGTACTTTACTCTCAGGCATGTGTGTACCTGATCTGAGAGGGACACAGGGGACATTTACTTTTTATACCTCCAATAATAGTAACTCAAATGAGGAAAAGACAGGAGGTGTTCATATCCCGGTCAAAATTGAAAGTCACAAAATCAAAACTTATATTCCCGGTCCTGAAAACAAATCATTAAAACAGGTTGAAGAGATACGGATTCCCCTGGAGATTACACTTAACGGAAACACAGAAGCAGAGGTAAAGGTTTCTAAAGATAAATTCAAATTGAAACCGGGCTTGTACTCGCATTGGGTTAAATTAACCTTCAAGGCTGGCCCCGGTATAAAAATACGGGGAATCTGCCTCTTTTTTATTAAACAGATTCATCCCCACTTTGAAATGTATCTGAGTCCCATAAATATAGATCCAGAAAAACCTTCTCTTCCTATTTCTTACCCTTTCTCTTATTCAATATATCTATCTAAATTACAGGGAAGCTATGCAACGTTAGGGTTGGCCGAAGACACGTGGGCATTGAATGAGAGGGTTATAAATGAAGATGTTTTTCTCCATCAGGTTTATAAGTACCACCATGAGAGAGAGGAGATGTTTTTCAATGCCCTTGATAAAACTAGAAGAGGGTTGTGCACGTGTGTTTTTGATACGACTGATAGAATCCAGCACATGTTTATGCGTTTCATAACAAAGGATCATCCCGCCCATGCTATAGGAGTTGACCAGGAAAAGTACAGGGGTACAATAGAAGATCTTTATAAAAAAATGGATCATTTGATAGGTAAGACTATGGAGAGGATAGACGAAAATGATGTCCTGTTTGTCATGTCAGACCATGGGTTTAAGCCTTTTAAACGAGGTATCAATCTAAATACGTGGCTATATAAGAATGGTTATCTGGCCCTGAAGAACCAAAAAGAAACAGGAAATGAATGGTTTCAAGGTGTAGAATGGGGAAAAACCAGGGCTTATACATTTGGAATGAGTGGTATATACATAAACGAGAAAGGAAGAGAATCAAAAGGAATCGTAGCGGGAGAGGAAAAAGAAGGGTTAAAAAGGGAATTGATAAATAAATTGAATGGATTAACGGATGATGAAAAGGGTGTTGTAGCCATAAGAAAATGCTACAGCAGTACAGACTACTATAACGGACCTTATAAAGAGAACGGGCCGGATATTATCATTGGGTGCAATGAGGGTTACAGGGCTTCATGGGGCGCGGCAGTTGGCAGGGTAGATGAAAAAATATTCGAAGATAACAAGAAAAGCTGGAGTGGTGACCACTGTATGGATCCACCGTTGGTACCGGGAGTATTTTTCTGTAATAAGAAAATTTCTCGGGACAATCCACATATTGCAGATATGGGACCTTCGGTTCTTGAGTTATTTGGAATAGAAATTCCGTCTTATATGACCGGAAAATCTTTATTTAGTGCAAAGGCTAAAGAAGAGGGGAATTAGACTGATGAAAAACTTCTATTTGTGTATAGAAAAAAATCTAATATGGAAAAGGGTTTTCATTATTCTATGCCTCTTTATCATCAACGTTTTCTGTACAGGTAATACAAACTCAGCAGAATCTACGAAAAAAATCCTGCTATTAGGTTTTGACGGTATGGATCCTGTTTTGCTTGATAAATATATGAAAGAGGATATACTTCCAAACTTTAAACTCCTCAAGGAAAAAGGAGATTTTAAACCACTGGTTACCTCTATGCCACCTCAAAGCCCCGTGGCCTGGTCAAACTTTATCACTGGTATGAATCCCGGAGGACATGGCATCTTTGATTTCATTGCCAGAGACCCCCAAACATATATACCTTATCTCTCTACTTCAAAGACAACAGAAGCGAAAGAAACTATGAAAATAGGCGATTGGTTAATTCCTTTTTCAAATGCAGAGACCTTACTTTTAAGGAAAGGAAAGGCGTTCTGGGAAATTTTGCAGGATAATGGTATTCCGTCTACAGTTCTAAAGATTCCTGCAAATTTTCCACCCGTCAGTACTGAGGCTAATACCCTTTCCGGTATGGGGACACCGGATATACTTGGGACCTATGGAACATTTTCCTTTTATACTACCAAAGATTTAGAGGATGAAGAGAAGGAAATAGAGAGCGGTAGACTGTTCAATGTAAAAATGTCGAACAATACCATCAAAACAGAGCTTGCAGGGCCTCCAAATCCATTCAAAGTGAGCAGAGAAAGAGTAAGCACAGAGTTAATCATCAAAGTCGATAATAGTAACCCTGTAGCTTTGATACGAGTTGAAGATGAAGAGATACTTTTGAATGAGGGAGAGTGGAGTAAATGGATAAAGGTGTCTTTTAAACTTGCACCTTTTCAAAAATTGACTGGTATATGCAGGTTTTACTTAATGAAAGTGCACCCATATTTTGAGCTTTATGTGTCACCTATAAACATTGATCCTACTAACCCCAACGTCCCCATAAGTACTCCAGGGAACTATTCCGCCGACATCGCAGATGAGATAGGATATTACTATACTCAGGGTATGCCGGAGGATACTAAGGCACTGGATCAGGATTTCATCAGTAACGAGGCTTACATT
>Ga0233429_1004515_pt1 | contig 12228 bp, 13 predicted proteins | sample SI_118_April2016_3_FD_179879 | JGI IMG/M metagenome (GOLD analysis project Ga0233429, IMG submission 179879) | Seawater microbial communities from Saanich Inlet, British Columbia, Canada - SI_118_April2016_135_MG | ecosystem: Environmental > Aquatic > Marine > Inlet | place: Canada: British... | reverse complement strand
AAGTTGGACGTGACTGGAGGCGAGCAAGATTGTGATTTATCCACCTGGAAGCTAATGATTGAGATGCGGGCAGTTGATGTGGTGCAACCGGATGTTTGTTACCTCGGAGGTCTGACACGCACCCTTAAGGTCGCTGAAATGGCTCGTCAGGCCGGACTAATCTGCACACCGCATTCCGCCAATCTCTCGCTGGTTACGGTTTTTACGCTGCACATGATGGGAGCTTTGGAAAATGCCGGGCCGTATGTCGAATTTTCCATTGAAGGAGCGGATTATTATCCGTGGCAGTACAACATTTACGAACCCACGTTGGTTGCCGTGAATGGAAAAGTACAGATTCCGGACGCACCTGGTTGGGGTGTTGAGATAAATCCTGAATTTCTGGAAAAAACAAAACATCAAATCAGTGAGTTGAATTAAAGTAAATTTATGAAAATCAAAGATTTAAAAACATTTGTTGTTGGAAATCCTCCGCCGCACTTTGGGGGACGGTATTTCATTTTTTTAAAACTAATCACAGATGACGGCATTGAAGGTGTTGGTGAAGTTTACTGCGCGACTTTCGCACCGGATGTAATCGTGAAAATGATCGAAGATGTGTTTGAGCGACACGTTGAAGGAATCGACCCTTTCCACATTGAAAAACTCTGGCGCAATGTTTATGGCCGTGGTTATACTCTGCGTCCGGATGTTTCGTTGATGGGAGTTTTGAGCGGACTTGAAATCGCGCTTTGGGACATTTGCGGAAAATCGGTAGGCAAACCGGTTTATGAATTACTCGGTGGACGTGTGCACGAAAAATTACGTACATACACTTACCTCTATCCAAAAGACGGCGCAGTCTTTAAAGAGGATGAACCACATGTTTACAATGATCCGGAACTTGCCGCGGAATTAGCAGCAGAATATGTTGCTCAAGGTTTTACCGCGATCAAGTTTGATCCGGCGGGGCCGTATTCTGTTTTTGACCCACGTCAACCTTCATTGAAGGAATTGGAGCGTTCCGAATTGTTTTGCAACCTGATTCGTGAAGCAGTCGGTTCCAAAGCAGATTTGCTTTTCGGAACTCATGGACAGTTCACGCCATCTGGAGCGATTCGACTGGCGCGAAGATTGGAGGCTTATGATCCGCTATGGTTTGAGGAACCGACTCCTCCGGAGCGTCCGGAAGAAATGGCAAAAGTGGCGCGTAAAACCAGTATTCCGATTGCTACCGGAGAACGGTTGACCACCAAATACGAATTTTCCCGAGTGCTTGAAACTGGAGCTGCCTCGATTTTACAACCGGCTCTCGGCCGAGTCGGAGGCATTTTAGAGGCCAAAAAAATTGCGGGAATGGCCGAAAGTCATTACGCCCAAATTGCACCCCATCTTTATTGCGGCCCCATTGAAGGCGCGGCCAATATCCAACTCAGTGCTTGTTCTCCCAATTTTTTGATTTTAGAAGGTATTCAACGTTGGGAAGGTTTTCATGCAGAAATTCTCAAAAAACCTATCCTTTGGGATTCCGGTTATGTGATACCACCTACGGAACCTGGACTTGGAGTGGAACTGAATGAAGAAGTTGCCCTGGCAAATCCTTACAATGATTCCGCTTTACATTTGGAAATGGCAGATGCCCCTATTCTTTGAAAGTAGCTCACTCCGCTTTCGACTATAGATAAAAATAGTATAGCCTCAGAAACAGCATTAAATTACTACCATATCGGTGAAAATATTGAGCTTTAAACTATTGAATTTGTGCGGAATCCAGAATTGCTTTTTTGAGTATTTCAAAATCAAATTCTTGTCTTTTACAAGCATCTAGTATGATCTTTTCTCTACGAATCATGAGATCGATCGCTGCCGGAAGTTCTTCCGCAAGTTCTGCTGGTATGACTACGGAGCCATGTCGGTCTGCATGGATCAGATCATTGTGCTGAACATTCATTCCAAAAATGTTTACAGGTATGCCTGTTTCTTCTATGCGAACATAAGCGTGGGCTGGTCCAATTTTACCTGCTAGCACTTGAAATCCTGCTGAAAGGACATCAAGGTCCCGAACCGAGCCATTGGTAACCACACCAATAACCCCAAGTGCATTATGAATGTTTGAATTAACCTCTCCCCAGAAAGCCCCAAATCCCGGACTTTCATCAACATCCTGGATAACGCTGATAAATGGTGCTGTTCCGGAAGATACATATTCGTAATAAGCTAAACTTCGGTCACGTTTTGTATTTGGATCTACTTCAGAAGATGCACGGATTGTAGCTGTTCGGGCATAACCCACAATCGGAGGTAGAGTGGTATCCACGCAAATCATCTGTTCAGTTGTAAAACAGCTGGTACGGAATTTAGAATCGAGTAGTTCAAGCGAATTCACGATTGTAGGTGTGTCATATTTCCTGAACGTATTAAGCAGGTTTTCCGGGATTTGTTTCATCGGCAATCATTTTTTAGAGTTTAAGTAATTTGACTTGTTGGGATTATTCTGCGGTCCAGCCGCCATCAACCTTGATGGTAGAACCGGTCACCATTTTACTCAGGTCAGATGCAAGAAACAAAACCTCGTCTGCAACATCCTCCGGCTGTCCAACACGACCAAGCGGAATTCGATTCAGGATATAATCTTTGAACTCCTTTAAGATTGTTTGTTTTAGTTTAAAATAACCACGTTTTTAAATTTATATTATAAAGTTTATATTATAAAGGATTTTCTCAAACTTCCTCCTTTTAATTCATAATTGAATTTGATTGGTGCTTGCTGAACACGTTGCATCAAGAATTGAGTTGACAGGAGTCAGGGTAGACTTGCCGGAAAAATGGGCATCGAGGTTTTCAATCATGACTTGCCCCATTTCGATGCGTGTCTGTTTGGTTGCACTTGATTGGTGGGGTTGAAGCACTACATTGTGCATTAGGGTTAGTTCTTCTGGCACATAAGGTTCATTTGCGAAAGCTTCCAGTCCAGCCGCCAAGATCGTGCCAGACTGGAGGGCTTCGATCAGTGCAGGTTCGTCCACGATGGAACCACGAGCGACGTTTATTAGGATTCCAGAAGGCCCGAGGGCTTCCAGCACCTCCCGGTTGACTAGGTTACGCGTGGTTTCGCCCCCTATGCAACTGACAATGAGGAAGTCGGAATCCAGTACGAGATCCACAAGATTCTGTTCGTATCGGTAGGGCACCTCCTGTTGCACGTTTCGCCCGTGGTATGCGATAATCATGTTAAATGCCTCGGCGCGACGGGCGATGACTTTGCCAATTCGACCCAATCCCAGTATGCCAAGACGCTGCCCATAAACGCGATGCTTGAGCGACATTATCCCTTGAAGCCAACGGCCATCTCTTACATAGTGATCACCCGTGACGATTCCACGAGCCGTAGCGAGTAACAAGCCAATCGCAAAGTCTGCTACTTCATCGTTGAGAATGTCAGGAGTGTTGGTGACGGTTATACCGCGTTGGGTGGCGTGATGAATGTCCACACCATCGAAACCAACACCAAAACTGGCAATGATTTGAACGTTCGGAAGGGAATCGATGAGCGATTTAGGAGCCCACCCCTCTGTAGCGCTTCCGGTAACACGATCCCGGATTGTTGTGATGAGTGCATCATGATTCTCAGCTTCCCAGAGCCGATGGACCGTGTACCTTTCCTCCAGTTGCGCCACGGTCTCAGGTGGGATCATTGTGGATTTAGCAATTACAATTTCATTCATGACTTGTACCTCTGACTCTTATGTTGACTTAAAGCCCTCTGTGAAAATTATTCAAATCCTAAAATCTAATTCTTTATTTTTGGCTTCATAAGAACCTAATATATAACAGCAATCGTTTTTTTACAAGAAATGAGAATTTATAAGTGGGGATCTTATTAGGATAATCCCCTCTCGGTATAAATATATTTGGAGTTACTTTGACGCAGCTTCAACATTATTTTTGTTGTAAACCGAAAAATGCCCCATTAACACTCGTAAGCCTTTGTCAACATCTAAGGAAGCATCTAGGCATAAATGCGAGTAACCACTTTATGTATGGAACGTCTGGGTCAGTGCGCTCACCCCCCGCTCAGAGTTCCTGCATCTCTATCTGACTTGTGTACAGGACTTCATCTGTGACTTGACTGATGCTAAGGCCAGTATGTTCTGACATAGCCACGAGGGTGCGCTTGAGGTCAGGGCAGGGCTTATGGAACCATATAATTTAACAAAGATGGAGCCACAATTCTCCGTAGTCAGCTAACCCCCCCAAGTATTAATTATTGATTTCATGACTTGATCGTAATTTCTTCGAGCCGCGAGCGCATGACGCTTTCATCTACTTTGATTCCAGTCCACAGTTCTATACCAGCAACGCCTTGGTTTACAAGCATACCAAGACCATCAATTGTCTGACATCCAATGGCTGAACAATTTTTTAAGAATTTTGTTTTAGGCGGGTTGGGTATAACGTCAGCGACAATCATATGTTTTGTCAAAGTATTGTAATTGATTGGAAGATCTGAATCGATGTCGGGAAAAAGGCCAATGGAAGTTGCATTGATGACTAGGTCAGTCTTAGGGTCTAAAGAAAATTGATCTACAAATTCTTTAAAAAGGGCCTTGGTCTTTGTATTTTTGTTGACCAATTCCACAAGATCAGTCCCCTTTTTTTAGATCGATTTACAACAGTAATATTTTTTACTCCTGAAAAAGCCAACTCCACACAAATTGCACGCGAAGCTCCTCCAGCACCGAAGACAACGGCATTTTTACCTTTAGGGTTTACTATGGTTTCAAGTGATTTAATGAAGCCTTTACCATCTGTATTTTCACCAATTAATTCATTCTCTTTTATCACCACACAATTCACAGCCCCAATAATTTTTGCAGATTTTGCCAATCGATCAATGTATTGAATAACTTCAATTTTATTAGGAATAGAGCAGTTAAACCCAACCCATCCCATAGCTATAGCACCTTCAATAGCTTTTGCTAAATTATCAGGACCGACTTCTACGTTAATATAACGCATATGCATCTTGTGATGCCTATAGGCGGCTTCCACCATTTCTACTGTAGGATTTTCAGATGCAGGTAAAGCAAAACAACCGGTAAGTTTAGGGAGGAAATTTATAATCTTAGACATTTTCGAACTTTGGATAAAGTTTTATAATCATAATTAGATCTTTTAAGAAAGAAAGCGTGAATAGTCACATATTCATATTTTGGAATCAAAAACTCTTAGAAGATAATCATGAGTAACTAATTCAATTAAAGAGAGTGTAGATTCAACCCCTCATCATTATTTATATTAATCCTATTAAGACATATGTCAACAATTATATACTTTCAAAGAGGTCATGTGGGGTTCGATAACTTAACAATAGCTACCAACCACCAACCAGTATGGTAGGACGGGCTCTGGTGGCACCATTATTAGCGGTATAACCCTGATATATTATTTGATTATTTTGATTTGCGTCAGTTAGAGCCCCAACCACCTACTTCGCAGGGTGTCAGTCTTAAATTCCTTTCAACTTCTCTCAACTTCTCTCAACTTCTCTCGATTCCGTATGAATCGGAAGTATAGCTACCAATCTGCTACCAAATTTTCGTAGATGTTCAGTGTTGGAGTTGGGGGGGGTGGTATTTTAAAAGAATCTTGTGTGGCATATAAAGGAGTATCTAGGCAGGCATGCGGCTAACTACTTTATGTATCAATGGGCAGTGCAGGTGCGCTCCCACCCGGGTTATATATGCTGAACCAGCCACCCCCTCACTCTGCTATTTCATCCAGCTCCTGCATCTGAATTAATCCTGTATATAGGACCTCATCTGTGACCTGACTGGTGCTCAGCCCAGTACGCTCTGACATAGCGATAAGATTGTATTTGAGGTCAGGACAGGGCTGATAGACACCTATATGGACACCTAAATCCCCGCTCAGGATTACTTTGTTGTAAATTCCTACAAGGTAAGCATTTGCCATATTGATTCTCCTTTCTTAGTCAATGGGTGTTCGGTACAAATTTCATGCTTTGTTTAAGAAAGTTGCACAGTTGCATTGCATAGTTCATTAAACCATGAAACTTTTGTAGTGCACCTTCAGCTAATTTCAAATAATCATGCAGTAGTGAAAAAGCGTTTCCGTTTCAACCTACACCAGTGGGCTCACGAGGCCACGCATCTACGTAAGCTTTCTCAACGTGGGCACCAACTTCGAATCTTGCACCAGCATCATCTGGATCAGCGCCTAACCGGGTAATAACAGCACTTCTATCAGGATTGACAAAAAATGGCACGGAATAGCGACTACGGCCACTTCGATTGGTTACCCGATGAGGCGTTGAGATAAATCTGTATGCAGTCCACCATTGCATCATATCCCCAACATTAATAACAAAAGCATCTTTGATGGGAGAAGCAGCTAGCCAACTGCCGTCTCGAGCCTTTATTTCGAGGCCGCTGATGTCGTCTTGCATCAGGATTGTGAAAGCCCCCGTATCGGTATGGGCTTCAACACCTTGTTGATCTTCCAGATTGTCACTCTCGACATAAGGATAATGAAGCAGTCGCAGTTGGGTCAGTGGTTTTTGGTAGTAGGTATTAAAGAATTCTGGGTCTTCACCCAGAGCTCGGGCAAAGGCTGAAAGAAGATGATTCGAGAGCGCCTCCATCTCCTTGTAATACACTTCTAGGATCGCTCGCATCCTTGGAGCGTCCTCTGGCCATTGATTCGACCCATACATAATGTTGCCAACCGCAACATCCGGGTCATTAGGCCCAAGGTCTAACATCATCTGAAACGCTTCCAACATTCGTTTCGGTACATTGGGACCGGTTAGAGCAAACGGCACATACCCTCTGAAGCAACGCGATTTAGCAACGCCAACACAGTGCTTTACGTGCTCGGGTAGAGCAAAAAACTCTCTGGCAGTAGAGAAAATCTTGGTTTGTATATCCAGACTAATGCCGTGCCCTATAACATAAAAGAATCCCACGGATTCACATGCATCTCGGATTTCATTAACTACACCTTCTTGTTTTGCGTCCCTTGAAACCAAAGATGTGATGTCGATGATAGGTATCATATAGCTAATGGCTCTCAGTTAATAGTTGATTACTTACATTTCCTGCAGAGTCCGTGACAGTTATTGTGCAGTCAGAATAAGTCCAATCACTTAAAGTATTGAAAGTGACATTATTTGTTCCAGTGGTTGCAGAGGTGGTACTTGAAGAACAAGAACCATAATAAGTAATTGTGCCTGCTTCAGAAGATGAAAAACTAAAATCTGCTGTATTGTCGTTTGTTATGGTTGGTATACCACCTACTGAAATACCTATACTTGGTGCTGTTGTATCAGTGGTGGTTGTATTGTCTGTGGTGGTTGTATTGTCAGTAACCTTTGAACCATCATCACTACTTTTACTACAGGAAATGACTGTGAAACTAAAAAGAAATATGGAGAAAATGATGAGTATATGTCTCACTTGGTTTACTAATTCGTTGGTTTAGGATAACTCCATACGTAACATCATTCATTTTGTTTTACAAGGAAGAGGGGATATTACTGGGAGGAAGTCAGACTATGATAAATTAGTGGGGCAATCAGCTTACTGTGAATATATATTCAATTCATTTTCACGAATAACACCAGCCCCCCTGTCTGTTGGTAAGTTCCTGTTAAAATGTTGTACCCATCTTTTGGCCTGTTCCTCATCTTTGCATTGGTATAGTACTGATCCTTCTCTAACTGCCGTTCGGTACAATTCATAAACTATTCGTAGCTCTATATCTGGAATATGAACATCTGGATACAGTCTCATTCGAGCAGTCAGAGAAGCCTCCATCACAGACAGATTTTTAGAATTTTTATAACTCACAGACTCTTTGTTAGATAATTCAGAGTGCTCCAATTCAGATAATTTGGAATTACTACACTTTGGTTTCCATTTCAGCCATTTTTTCATAATTAATTTATATATGCCTTAGTCCGTGCACTGACAAAACTGACAATCGTTACGGTTGTCGGTAATGTCAGTTAATGCTTTTAGGTATTGAAATATTTTTAACCATTGGGTTGATGTAAAAAATTTCTTTAGTTTTACCTCCATGTGAAGGTGTCTGACTCTTACTCTTCAACCAGTTTGCTTCTACCAACTCATTCAATGCAGAGTTTACGACATCTATTTCATTAAGTAATGACCAGCCTTTTCTGTGCACATCTCTTGCTGTGAAACCGTCATTAAGCTTACCCAGTTTAATTTTATCAGTCAGGCTTCCAGCAGCTCTTTGAGTGATGTTTCCTGCCATGTGGTAAATTCTGCGGGCATGACTTTCGAGGTAGTCACAGGTGGCTGCTGCAAGCTTTGCAGATTTAAGAGCAACAGGGCCAGAAGCTTTACCATCTGCAACATTCAAAAGATGATGAATCAAAGCCATTGAGGGCATAAGTGAACGGTATTTTCCTAAATGCTCTTGAATAGCTGGTGGTTCGTCATTGTTTCTCAGCCTGCCTTCTAAATCAGAAAACCAATCCTTAAATAATTCCTGCCCATCAGGGGTAAATCGCAAATACGGAATCTTATGACCCTCTTCCAATATTGCACCAGCCTCTTTTATGAAATCCATGTCGTTAAGTTTCTTTATCAAAATAAATGCTCTTTTTTCTGCATCTTTATCTGGCAATTTATCTATATACGACCAGCTGGTGATATCAGGATAGACCAAGATTTGGAAACGTTGGAAAAGACCGTCATTAGCTGATCCACTTAAAGTTTGCCTGATGTGAGGAATTATCCTTGCTGGTTGGATGCTTCCAAACACTGATTCACAGATAAGATCACTACGTATAGTTCCCCGACCAATTCGGTCGAGGATAAAACTACCCTGACCACTCCACGCCTCAAGATGAAAAGCTCTATCTGTTTCCCTCCCCTCCTGTTCCATACTTTTCAGGAATCCATGAAGCTCATCTCTTAAAACTAATATGCCCTGTGGATTTTTGCTCATTAACTCTTGAAGTTTAGGCACTGTTGAATCACTCGTACTGTATCTTCTCAAAATTGGCTCTTTTGGGGGGTTGTCTTCATGTTCATTTAGTCTACTCTCTATCTCTTGACCATCTACAGAGTCACTTTTCTTTGATTTGAAAGCCCTTTTTAACTCATCTTCTAGAATTGATTTTCTCAATCCCCACGTTCGTAGGTCTCTTTGGTACTGTATTTGTTCATTTTCAAATTCATTAAATTTATTGTTTTCAAGTTCAGTTAACATCCTCGTTACTTCTTGTATAGCAGGTGTTTTAAGTGCCGAAGGGCTACCGACAAGACCTCCCCATAAATTTGGAACCACTTGCCAAGAATCTTTACTTTTTGGCCGAATTGCGCACCGGGTACCAATAATTGATGCGCACATTACAATTAACGTTGCAAATGGATAGTCAAGTGGGCATTGCATTCGCTTGGCTATATCTATTACCCATGCACCATAAGATTCTGGTATAAGTTCCTCAGTTAATTGCTCTACAGAGAGTAGTTCTGAAGTAATTTTTTCAGGCTTTAGCCACTCATTATCTTGAGTCATATATTTTCCTTTATTAGATTTAAAAGGAATGGTGGGAACCTTTTTCGCCATGTTCACGCAACCAGTCAAAGAATTTGAATTCATCCACAAGCCATCGCTTCCCAAACTTTATGAAAGCCCCAGATTCAACGAGACTTTCCTTGTGATGAAATAACAGGTGATATGGTTCGAGAGGGCAACGACCAGATTTCTTAAAGGTCGGAAGGGGGATTAATGTGTTTGGTGTTTGTGAGGGGGTTTGGTCAATTTGAGTGTCCATTTTTACCTTTAGATAACAAGTTATGAAAACGTAGGAATAGAGACATATTCCTACAATGTTCCCATAATTATCTCACACTCAAGTACTGATTAATCTACTGCTAAAGCTTAGGCGTACAGAAAATTTCGATTAATGAGGATTCCTTTTTTTTCTAATTCTAGCAATTCTAGCTCGCATTGCATCTCCCCACGGCGAACTTTGTATTTTACCTTTATCATCACTCCACTTAATGCAATCGTTTACATCTTCAGCCTCGATTACAAAACTGTACTTTTCAAGATTATTTGTAAGGACTTCTTTTATTTTTAATTCTAAACCTTCTGCTGAAAGCTTTTTTTTACGGTTTTTACAAAATTCTTTATCAAAATTATCAATAAAATTATTTAATAAACTGTTGTGTTTGCGAGGGCCTTTCCCGATGTTAGAGTGCTTTTCAAGAATGGGTATAGCATCTTCTAATTTTTTTGCTGTTTTTACGTTTTCCTTTGAAGCTTCATTTTCTCTTCTTAATCGATCGGCGTTAACTTCATTTTGCGCCTGAGCGTTTTCTAGCATCTGCTTCCACCATACCAATTTTTCCACCAGTCTTGGTGGTTTCCACTCCTCAGGATATTCTGGATCAATATATCTATTTATTTTGTCAATTTCATTTTCACAGAGCAATACTCGGTTTGACGCAAGTTCAGCATTATAAGTCTTCAAAAAAGACTCTTCCTCTTCTAAAGTTAAACCACTTGAAGAAATATTTGATACTAGTTCAATACCCACATCAACTCCTATTACCAAACATTTTATTGTTCATATCGCTTATTACATCGCTTAAGTGCTCTGCGTTTAGGTGTGTGTATCTCTGAACCATTGATAGTGTTTTATGACCTAGTATCTCTGCAATAGTTCGCATTTGCACTCCATTCATGGCCAGATAAGAGGCACATGAATGCCTGAGGTCATGCCATCTAAAATCCTCAACCTCTGCTACTACAAGAGCTTTTTTCCATGGATTTCTAAAATCATAACTTACTGCTGGATTTTTCTTTGAAGGAAATACTATGTCAGAGTCATCTCTTCGGATTCTAGAATGTTCTAAAAGCAATTTAAGAGGATGCCCTTTTAGTGGTACACTTCGAAACTCGTCATTTTTTGTCTCTGAAAAAGTGATTAATCCTTTAATTAAATTTACATCCGACCATCGGAGGTCCCAGATCTCTTGTTGACGAGCTCCAGTACTCAAAGCTAAAACGACTATCAAATAAAGATTGGTATTTGCAGAATCTTTACATGCATCAAGTAAGCGTTCTCTTTCTTCATCAGACAAATATCGAACTCTTCCTCTAGGTTCCTTCAATTTCGAAATTTTTCTCATTGGGTTATCCTCCATCCATTCCCATTCCCTAATAGAGGTATTAAGTGCAGTACTCAAAGCAGCCATGTAACGGTTTACTCTCGCTGGTGACATTGGTTTTTTGCGGTTGGTAATAGTTCTGGAAAGAAGATCTCTTTGTTCCGAGATTAAAGAAGTGGATAATTCGGAAAGTCGCACATCACCGATCTGTTCTTCCCACCATTTTAATTGAGATGCGTATTCGACAAAGACTTTTGCTTTGCGTGGTAAGACATCTCGGATATACCGTTGAATTAAATCACTGAGGGTGTGCTTCTGAGATTCAGCTGTTTTAAAAAAACGACCTTCTGTAATAGCGGCCTCAGTCTGATTAGCCCAACGAACAGCATCAGTTTTGCGTGTAAAGGTTTGGAATACAGGTTGATGGCCCTTTAAACGAATCTTAGCCGTGTAAGATGGTTTACCGTTTTTCTTCCTCTCCTGAATACTTGCCATACTTCCTCTATAAGAATGAGTGTTAAAGATTAATAAGGATAGTATAGGTGAAATCAAGATTAAAGTCAACATAAGATATTCAATCTTATGCTATATACAGTCAAAATACTGATATTATTGATTATAACTAATGGAACGAGAAAAATGTTCCAATATCGTTCCAATTAGAGTACTATTTGGGATGGGAAAAACAGACGAGGCTTGTTAACATAGGTAAACATGCAGGTAATTAAATACAGAATCGTAAAGTATAGATTTGTATTAAATTATAAAAATTTATTTAGTAGTGGAACGAGAATGGAACGAAGAGGGCAGAAATTGACTTTGGTAATGACGTAATTCCTTGCTATAGCTGGTGCGGGCGGAGAGACTCGAACTCCCAACATTCAGATTCGAAGTCTGACGCTCTATCCAGTTGAACTACGCCCGCAAGCACAAAATTTAGGTAGGAAATTTTGAAAATTTGTCAGCAGAAAAAAACTGGGGCGAGCGAAGGGGTTTGAACCCTCGACCACCGGAATCACAATCCGGAGCTCTACCAGCTGAGCTACGCCCGCCATTAAGATTTTATTTTTTTCCA
>Ga0233429_1004510_pt1 | contig 12235 bp, 12 predicted proteins | sample SI_118_April2016_3_FD_179879 | JGI IMG/M metagenome (GOLD analysis project Ga0233429, IMG submission 179879) | Seawater microbial communities from Saanich Inlet, British Columbia, Canada - SI_118_April2016_135_MG | ecosystem: Environmental > Aquatic > Marine > Inlet | place: Canada: British... | reverse complement strand
AAAAGGAATTAAACCTTCCCAGTTACGCTCCCAGGAATCCGCAATCGTTGGATATTTTTCATTCCATTTAATGCGGAATGCATTCAAGTTTTCCTTAGCCACCTCAGCGTTGGTTGCGGTGTAAATGGTTTTCAGATCGGCAACCACCGCCTTCTTATCCTTCCACGGCACAAACCGTAATGAGTTCCTTACCATGTGAACGATGCATAGCTGAACCTGAGTTTCAGGATACACCGACTCAATGGCTTCAGGAAACCCTTTCAGACCATCCACACAGGCTATGAACCGCCACCAAAAGCTGACTTTTAGAAAAAATCGTCCCCTAATCATTAGGGCTCCTTATTTTCCAAATGACCTTACATACAAAATGACGTGCCAAGCTTCATCCTCAGTTAGAATTTGAGGGATAAAAGAAACCATGGCTGTTCCAGGACTTCCATTTTTCAATATCCATAAGAGCTCACCATCCATACGGGCAGCATGCCAATCTTTATCCGTGAAATTCCGGGGAAGCGTCCCTGTTAGCCCTGGGATGTCCCCCATTCCTTTACCGTCTTTTCCATGACAAGTCTTACAAAACGCCTTCCCATGAAAAAGCGATTTACCTATTTGAATGTTTTCTGGTGTTGAAGGGAACGGATTCTTCCAAGACCTGGCTTCCTCCATTTGAGCAGAGGGCACACGAGGTTTCAGAACTTCAGGATCAGCCGCTTCAATTCCTAAAGGCCAGAACCCCATATACAATAAATAAAAGCCCAAGAATCTCATTTTGCTCCCCACCATAACGATGCTCCTTGATATCAATTCGCAAATAGAGACCACAGAGAGAGCAAATAAAAATCCTCCCTGTGGTCTGTTTGGCTATTTTGTTCTAAAAACGTGACCAAGAGAGGTCGGGGTGGTTATTGTTCCATCAGGAACTACTTGATCTTTTCCCCACAGATGAAAGATCACGCCGTCAGTTTTAGCTGCAGCCTCAGCAAGAGCTTTCACTTTTTTAGGATCTTCAACATCAAGAATTACTACTCGGCCAGTATCTATCTCAACTTGATGATCGTGGAATGCTCGATTCCATTGAACAAGGGGAACATTCTTTCTGGCAAGATCTTTGGCAATAAAATATTCGACAGCTACCAATTTTGCATCGGAAGCAGTTGATTCAAACAACATGCACTGAAGAACTTCTCCTCCCTGAATCCCTTTACAATAATGATGTTGAGGGCCACTAACTGAACCATCAGCCATCATATGGGGTGCTTGGATGTGAATTGTATATCCATCTGCTGGCCCATTTCCACCGCTCATGGCCGGGGTTGCAAGAAAACCCATAACTAGTAAACCTAATACACTCATCATGAAAATCGTTTTATACATATGTCGCATTTTTACCTCCAGTTAGAAAATAATAATTCTTACTTCTAAAAACCTGACACTAGCAAAACCCCTTCTACGACCGCTTTGGGTCGTTTTCAGATCTAAACTTGATAAGCTATCTTAAAATCCGGAGAATGAGTTTATATAAAAGTATTTAGATGAATACATGAAAATAAAGGATCAAAAAAAATGGAAGCGTTTTAATTAAATGGACGTAGGATCATGTAACTAGCCGATCATTGAAATTTAATAGGTTAACAAGGGGTAGGAATCGGCCATATCCAGCCGTTTGGGACATTTTTAGGAATGTCTGCTTTGGGTGGCGGTCTCAGCTGGTCGATGCAACACTATAAACCACTAAAAAAAGATCAACCCCTTCGAGCTAATCCCTTTCAATGCAAAGTGGAGCTGGCGGAGATCGAACCCGCAACCTCTTGAATGCCATTCAAGCACGAGCGCACTTTATTTCGTACTGGTTCGTGGTATTTGGTTGTATTTGTTCTGGAAATGGGAAGTTTTGGATGCCAAAATTTCTAGTAAGTAGTCACTGGTACTGACTGTCTACGATACAATTACCATACAGTTTTGGAGTTTACAGAAACAGCTAACTATATACAGCTTTTTGAAAGCATGGATTCTTAAAAATTTTCTAGATATTTAAGAAGAGTTTGATGTTTGTCACCCAATCCTCCCCCCAAATCTAGATATCTCACCACTTTTCTCATTTTTTAATTCTTTAAATTCAGTTATTTAGATAAATATCTAGATAAATAGTTAGATTTTTTGAATCTAACCTTGACATATTATCGTCTTATGTCTACATTTGATAGATAGATTAGTTAAATACTTAGACATTAATTTAGATTTTAATACAATAAGGGAGAATCAAAATGAAAACGAAACTAAACATCTTAAGCTCTCTCGCAATCGCAGCCACAATGACTTTGACTTCCACCACAGCAATGGCTCATTCCGATCACGACCATTCCATGGTTTCTTACAAGTGGGCACTGTCTAAAAATCTCCAAGCCAAAATAGATAGCAGGATTGATTCTGCCAACCCGACTTCTTTGATTGGTTTAAACCACTTCGAACAGAAAAAGCTAGCGCATTACAACATCAACGTTGGCAACAAATTCAATACAGAAACTCGCGGAATCAACTTTCTAATGGAAAGAACTTCTGCAGGCATGAAGATTGTTGACGCCAGCAGAATAGGAAAAGTCTCTTACATGGGTCAGGTTCCTATTAAAAAAACTCATATGTTTACCAAAGTTTCCATGAATCACCAATCACATACGGGTCACGACCATGCATACCTTCCTTATGAGTGGACTTTTGGTCTGACAACGCAGGGAAAGATCGTTAGAGGAATGGTTCAAAATGATAAGAACGTTTTAGTAGGACTTAATTCGTTCGAGCAATCTCTTTTACGAGCGTATGACATTCGACCTGGAAACACTTTTCAAACCACAATCAAAGGTCACCAGTTTTTGATTGAAAAGACTTCTTCTGGAATCAAGGTTGTCCGTCACGCAGATGAGCAAAGTGTGGCCTTGGCTCCTCATAACCATGAAAACATGTAATAAGCCATTAAAAGAAAGAGAACCTAATGACTGAAGTTATAAAAATGGAAGATTGTCTTTCTATCGGCGAACTTTCTGGAATGACAGGGATAGGTGTTCATACGCTGAGAGTGTGGGAAAAAAGATACGGAGCCCCACATTCTCAGCGCCTCCCTTCTGGCCACAGAAGGTATCCCAAGGAAGAGGTGCCTCGACTAAGAGCAATTGCCAGCGCCTTGGAATCTGGTTATCGGGCCAGCAAAGTCGTGACGGCAACCCTGGAAGAGTTACAGAACCTGATGGATTTGAAGCCATTTATCGAATCCAAACCAGACACAAACGCTGATGAACAAGTTAATCTAGCATCCAAAGAAATATTAATTGAGAGCTGGGTCAGTTGGGTTCACGGTTACGACGACGATGTCCTCCTTAATAGCTTTCATGATCAGTGGGGTCGTCATGGCGCCTTAAACTTCATACTGAACTTTGCCGCACCTCTAATGGAAAGAATCGGCAAGGGGTGGGAAACTGGAGAATTGGACGTATCTCATGAACATTTTGCTTCTGAATGTCTGGTGAGCTTTCTCAGTGAAAAGTGGCGCCAAATGAACATCAGAAAGAATGGTCCAACGGTACTAATTACCACCCTTCCAGGAGAGCTTTATAGTCTTGGAATAATAATGTGTGCCGTGGTTACTTCTGTCACAAGTTCAAAGGTGATCTATCTAGGTGTTGATAATCCCCTTGAAGACATAATTTCCACAGCAGAAAACTATAAGCCTGAAATAATCACCATGAGTATATCTCATGCGTTCGACCCCACAACCGCTGAAAATTTGCTTTTTAAGTTAAGAAGCGAATTGAATTCAAAAACTTCAATGATCACAGGTGGGAAGGGTAGCCCCTGTAATATTCCGGGAATTTCATATATCCCATCTTTTGATAAATACTACGATTTTCTGAGCAACTTCAATCAGCCCGAAAAAACAAAAGTTTAGTTGTTCACAAAATCTATAAATAGAAAAGGATACTTGGCGTTATGGAAAATCCAAAAAAAGCAGTACTTCTGGTGGGACATGGAGGCTTGCCTCGTGACATACCTTCTGAAATTGTTGAAAAATTCATGAGAGTCCATAAGACAAGAATAAAAGCCGGAGGCCCTATTACCGAACAAGAAGTGGAGCTCGATACAACTATTAGAAAGTGGCAAAGAACTCCAGAAAGCGATCCCTATAAATCCGGGCTGGAGTCTCTTGCTTCTCACATGGAACCAATGTTGAAAGGCTATGAACTAAAAACGGCTTATAACGAATTTTGCTATCCGGCGATTGAAGATGCTGTCGATGAATTAGTAAAGAAGAATGTTTCAGAAATAGTAATCGTGACCACAATGATAACTCGTGGAGGTTCTCACTCTGAAAATGAAATCCCTGTAGAATTAAAAGCGTTGAGCTTAAAGCACCCGAATATAGATATTCAATACGCATGGCCGTTTAGCATGGATGCGTTTGCACTATTCTTAACGGACCATATCAAAACCTTTCGCCCTACTCCTTCACTAAGCTCAAGTTAGATGTCTCAAAGGAGTTGTGCTTGAATAGAAAAAAAGAAGGTACTGAAAACTAAATTGGGAAGCCCGTCGAACTACCTCAGGGCTTTGAGGTAACCGGGTTTTTAAAATTATTAACTTGCCAATAATTTAAAAGCTGGGTCGCCGGGTTTTCCATTTTGAAAAATGAACGTAAAGAAAGAAGGCAGTCATGAAAGTTGTTTAACGTCAGCCCAAAGTGGACCCAGTCTTCGACGAATAAATTCTCTTGCTTGGTGCTTGTCGAAAAGGATTCTCTCAACTCCAATATCTTCTGTCTTCCTCCATGTTTCGATGCACTCGCCCACATCTTCAGGCAATCGATCCAAATCGTCCCAAAACTGCACAATCCTTTTTGGGAGCTTTCTGGCGAATACGGAGGATGCGACAATGGAGCCGTCGGAACACTGCACAAGCTCCTGGACAAACCTTGAGCGCGCTCGGTGACTTTCTTCTGTCGGATTACCTACACTCATGAGAATTGCTCATTCGGCTAAGAAACATAAACCTACTTTTCGCTAAATCTTATGTACAAAGTTTTAGCTTTATGGGTTCAGAAAGTACAGGATTATTTGAGATTCGTAAAAATTTAGGGATTTTGTGGTCTAATAACAAATTTTTTCACCACCTACATTTTTTTACCTTGGGTGACTGTGGTTTCTCCAGTTAAAGTTACGACGTTAGTTTTTTTGTCAAATTTAGATTCTATGGCCGATATCAGACATTTTCATGATCTAAAATTTAGTAAGAGTACCCAAAATGGTACTAAAGTGAGGTATTACTAACACCGCACTTTTTTATTAGAAGGTTTTCCTTGCCTTCGGTCAGCAAAAGAAAAGTAGGAACTTTTTCTAAATGAGCCCTACTCCTTCCACACTAATTTCAACCACCCACAGGCTGACAGCCCACCGAACCGTCGTCTTTAATATTTCGGGGCACCAAAATTCAGACGCTAAACAAAATTCACTATTAAGTCAATAAGCTAAATTTCCTTCATATATGCATTTTTAATTTCTTCAGCCTGAATACAAAGGTAGTCTAGAGTTTGCCCTTGCGTACTGTGGTTAAACATCTTCATCAGGATTGAGATATCCGTAGATAGAACTGTTCGGTGGATATACCCAAATGTCTTGCGCAGGGTATGGCTTCCGAACTTTCCTCTTAACTCGGCCTTTTTTGTCCATTTCCGAACCAACCCGTTTAAAGTATTAGGTAGAAGCTGGGCTTGTCCTTTGCGGGAACGAAACAAAAAATCATTATCGGTTGCACCCTGCATTTCCTTGGATTTCAGCAAGGCTCTAATGGACTTGTAACAGGTGAGATTAATACTGATGGCCCTTGCCTTTTTCGTCTTTTGTTCTCGCAAAACTAGGGTCTCTCCGGGCTTTAGGTATTTCACCTGCCCCACTTTGAGACTGACCAAATCAATGGCTCTCAGGTTGGTATTAACCCCTATATTAAAAATGGTGCGGTCTCTGGGGTTGCTTTTTAATAGAGCTCGTACCTTTTCGATATCTTCCAGATGCCTTAAAGGCTGAACCTTTATTACCGTCCCTTTTTTGGGGTGATTAGGATTTTTAAGCATAATTCCTCCAAAGTTCACCTAAACCTAAGTTATAAGCAATATTATATAATATTTAGGATTAAAACCAAAGAAAAATAATGCCTAAATAGGCACACTAGAACACGTAAACATATGCTTTTAAACGACTTGTAATCGCATTCTATATCCTAACTTCATAGTAAAACTTAGGGTTTAGAATGTGAAGAAAAAGGGGGGCTAAAATAAAGTCAATTATTTTGATTATTCGAGGCTCTCAGAGGCCCTTGGACAATTCTTAGGAGTCTTACCGCGCTTTACCAGGCTTAGCCCTTTCAAGGAGGAGCAGGAGGTTTCAGGGGGTTTCAGGAAGTCAAACGCTAGCCACTACGCTAGCCAAAACCAAAAAGAGGCTACGCTCGAAAGCGTAACCCCTTGTAAAATATGGTGAGCCGTCTCGGGTTCGAACCGAGGACCTACTGATTAAGAGTTTGTAGGTTTCATGTTTTAAGAACCTGCATAATTTTGGACATTCCCTTTAATACCCTGAAAAATAGCTTTATATAAGGCTCATCCCGTGGTACCCTCTTTTAAGCAATTGGAATGCTTTGGACGTTTTTTCACCTCTATTGAGTACATAGTGAGTACACCAAAACGCATCAGTAGGTCAAGCGAGAAAATCAAAATCACTCGCAGCAGGGTCAGAGCCCTCCCCCACTTCAAACCTGACCCCAAAAAGTCAAAGACAAACCAGCAGTTGATCTTTGACTCCGTCCTTCCCGGTTTTGGCATCAGAATAACCGAGAAGAGCAAATCCTATTTTGCCCAGAAACGGGTTGGGCGAAAGGTGGTGCGCTTCACCATTGGCCCCTGTGATCAGATAATTCCAGAAAAGGCTCGGGAAATAGCGAACGAAAAGCTTCTCGAAATGACGAAGGGGCTGGACCCGAACCTTGTGAAACAGGGAAAGCTGGCTGATGCTGAAATAACCTTGGAAAAGTGTTTTCAGGGTTTTGTTGAGGTGCGAAGTTTAAAGCCAACAACCTTTCGGGAATATAACCGAGCCATGAAAAGCACCTTCAAGGACTGGAGAAAAAAGCCTCTTGTTTCGATCTCAAAAGACATGGTGGCGAGAAGGTTTCAAAAGGTGTCGACAAAATCTGGCCCCGCCCTGGCTAATCTGGAGTTTCGGTTTCTTCGAGCATTGATGAATTTTGCAGTCGGCCAGTATGAAAATTCCAAAGGAGGACCTTTGGTTATTATTAATCCCGTGAACAGGCTCTCAGAAACCAAGGCATGGCATCGGATTAAAAGACGTCAATCTATTATCAGTAAGACAGACTTGCCCCGCTGGTTTGAAGCTGTTGGCGAACTGGAGAACAAGAATTTTCGTGATTACCTTACCCTCCTATTTTTAACGGGCTTGCGGAGGTCTGAAGGATTCAAGCTGCAATGGTCAGATATAGATATGAAAAGCAAAACATTTATCATTCAGGACACAAAAAACCACAACCCATTATCTCTGCCCATGGGCGATTTTCTATTCAAGATGTTTGAACAAAGGAAAGAATTCTCCAAAAGTGAATGGGTCTTCCCCGGATCAGGAAAAATGGGACACCTGGTTGAGCCAAAGGGTGCGTTAAAAGAAATCCACGAGAAAACAGGAATCAGGTTTTCTTTCCATGATCTGAGAAGGCTATTCATTACTACCGCCGAATCTCTTGATATATCCACCTATGCCATGAAAGCCCTCGTCAATCATTCCCTAAATGGAGACGTAACCGGTGGATATATAGTCAGTGATCCCGAGCGCCTCAGGACCCCAATGCAGAGAACAGAGGATCATTTGATTAAATTGTGCCGGACCGGTTAATCTTGTAATCCCTTAAAAAACTGTATTTATTCAAAATCGCTGGCCCAGCTTGGAAGTAGTTGCTATCTTCTAGATGTTGTGGTAACCTTGGTCTAGGCATACCATATAGAGTGTGTCGCCGGGTGAGCTTGAGAAGCCCGGCATCTAGCGTTAGCATACTGATGACCCGGCTAACCCGAGAGGGCCCGGTGCTGGCAGCAAGCTGCTACAGGTCTATTGACCGGGAGAGCCTTGGGAGACTGAGCTAACTCTCTGAAAAAGATTTTTTTTCAGAGAATTAATAATGCCTCAGACCCAGAAAAATACAAATAAAGTAAATTCAGGAAAGTTTTTTAAACCCGACCTCACAGGATTTAAGTCTGTGGGCTCGGGTTTTTTTTTGCCTTAAACCAACCATCAACATGGAGAAATTTTCATGATTAACAATCAAAATGAAAAACAAGCTGTAACGATAGAAACCCTGCCGCCTCTGTTTGACTCGAAGACTCTTGTCACTGCTCTTGGCTTAACTGTGTCTTGGGCAGAGCATTCACGATGGAAAGGCACGGGGCCAAATTTCGTGCGTATTGGCGGAGCCGTTAGGTATCGGCGAGAAGATGTTCTGGAGTGGATTGAAAAACAAACCCGCACCAGCACATTTTCAAATTCTAAATAAAAAACCCGCCCCGACTACGAATCGGGACGGGCTATTAAAACTAATACTAACTTTTATCAAATTGGATTCTATCTCATTAAAAGATGGATTCCAAGGACAACTATAATGAACACTTATACTGATTACGGAACCAATAATCCTCCAGAAAAAACAGAGAATATAAAAACGTGGAAAGAACAAAAACCGCTTTACCGCCCCTTACCTGAATCTGATCCGTTTCCCGTTGAGGCACTCGGTGACATCTTAGGCGGTGCTGTGGAAGAGATGTCCGGAATAATAAAGGCTCCAAAAGCGCTCTGTGCGAATAGCATAATAGCTTCAACTACTCTGGCCCTTCAGGGACATGTTGATGTGGTAATTGATGGGCGAATTTATCCCGCATCAAACTTCTTCATCTCAGTAGGTGAGTCTGGAGAACGAAAGTCTGCGGTAGATAAGGTAGCCTTGAAACCACATTTTGATTATCAGGAAGAATTACGCATCAAATATAAAGAAGAACTGAAAGTTTACTACCGTGCAGTTGAAGCCTATGAGCGGGCCAAGAAGGAGGTGCTAAAAGAGCCCAAAGGGTATGATGAAAATCTCAGAGCCTTGGAAAAATTCGGTGACAAACCTGTATCACCTCTTTCACCTTTTGTTATATCTGAAGAACCTACCTACGAAGGTTTAGTTAAAAACCTTGAATACGGGCAAGCCTCTCAAGGACTCTTCAGTGATGAAGGAGGGCGGTTTATCGGTGGCCATGGAATGAATGCTGAGAACGTCCTCAAAACAGCAGCGGGCCTTTCTGGGCTCTGGGATGGGAAACCCATATCAAGGGTGCGGGCAGGTGATGGCAGTTCCTTGCTGGTAGGAAGGCGACTGTCTTTGCACTTGATGGTTCAACCCAATATTGCTCAAGAGATGCTGTCAAACAACATGCTGATTGGTCAGGGGCTATTGTCCAGATGTCTATGTGTTTATCCAAAGTCCACGATTGGGACTCGACGATATAAAGCTACTGATCTGAGTGAGTCACAGGCTATGAGAGCTTTTCATGACAAAATTTCCGAAATTCTCCATACCCCATACAACACAGGTAACGCTAAAAACGAACTCAAGCCCAATCATGTCGAACTGGATGCTGAAGCAAAGCAAATCTGGCAGATGTATCACAACAAGATAGAAGATCAGCTTTCAATTTTTGGAAAACTTTCTTCCATCAGGGGGTTTGGGAATAAAGCTCCTGAACATTCATTAAGACTGGCAACAGGATTGGCAGGATTTGATGCGCCAGACATTAGCAACTTTAGCAGGATTAGCAGGGGTTGCATGAGAAATTCAACAGTCCTGACCCAATATTATTTAAACGAAGCCTTGCGAGTACTTAATTCAGGCATCGCTAATCCTGTTCTTCAAGAAGCGAATAAATTGCTTGAATGGCTGCGGGTAAAACAAAAAACAACCATAACCCTCCCGGAGATATACCAGTGTGGGCCAAACTCTATCAGGGATGCCAAAAAGGCAAGGCATTTGATGAACATACTTATTGACCATGGTTATGCCCTGTCATTAACTGATGGAGCTGAAATTGAAGGCACGATGCGCAAAGAGGCATATGAGGTGAAAGTATGACAGGTTTAAAGTTTGAGCTGGATATAGACGCAGAAATTCAAAAACTGGGACTGCCCCTTGCTAAAGTTGCTAACTCTGCTAATCAGGGTGAAGGGGTTAGCGACTTTAGCAAGATTAGCAACCCACCAAACTTAAAAATAAAAAGCTCTCATCTCAGTGTGGAAGAGGCCACTAAGCTATTCAAGGAAAGGGGGTGGATTCAGATATGGGCAGGGTATCTCAACAACCATATTTATTTGGTGCGGGATGAGAAGGTGAAAACTCCTGATACCGGAATCCTGCGGTATGCTCAGTCCGAGCTTGACGACCTGCGGGATTTATCGCTGGAAGAGCGCAGGGTCATGCATGAAGCTAAGAATGTTTTTGGTGGGGTGATTTCAGTGGCTGGGTGAGCGTTTGAAGCATTTACCACATGTTCTTCACAGCCCACTCCATCGCCAGCTTTCCAGCCTTGTTAATTTGGTCGGGGGTCAACAGCTTTTCGAGAATTATAATTTTCTCCTTTCCCCGAATATCGCCACGCGACGCGGAAATCAGGTACCACTTGTATGCTTGGACGTTGTCGTCTTGAAGGACCCCTAAACCTTGGAGATACATCGTCCCAAGGTTGAAGGGGGCAGAAATGTGTCGCCCTTTGGCCGCCTCTGTGTACCACTTCTCAGCTTTCCCATAATCTTCCGTCACACCAAGCCCCTTTTCATACATCACTCCAAGGTCGTGCTGTGCGTCAGCATTTCCACTTTCCGCCGCCATTTTCCACCACTTGACCGCCTCCATGTCGTCCCGCGGAACTCCATGGCCCTCATGATAATGCAACCCAAGGTGGTACTGTGCGTCAGACCATCCCTTATTAGCGGCTAGCTTCCACCATTTCACCGCCTCCTTGTAGTCCTGTTTTACTCCTTGTCCTTTGTCATACATAGCACCAAGTTTTTTTCGAGCTTCACCGTCCCTCTGATCCGCCGCTTTCCTGTACCATTTCACTGCTTCTTTATAATCCAGTGGAACGCCTTGTCCCTTTTCATACATTCCACCAAGACTGGTCTGGGCCCTGGCTTCCCCCTGTTCGGCCGCTTTCCTGTACCATTTCACTGCTTCCTTGTAGTCCTTTGGAACTCCCGTTCCCCAGAAATAAGCAAATCCAAGGGAGTCCTGGGCATAAGCTAATCCTTGTTCAGCTGCTTTTCTATACCACTTCACAGCCTCTTTATCACTCTGTGTCACGCCCCATCCAACCCTATAACTAAACCCAAGGCGGTACTGGCCCGCAGCATTCCCTTGTTCAGCCGATTTCCTAAACCAGTTTGCTGCTTCCTTATGGTCTTTGGGAATTCCACGACCATCTTCATACGCTAAACCAAGATCTTTTTGAGCGAAAGCGTGTCCCTGTTCAGCTGCTTTTCTATACCACTTTACAGCTTCTTTAGAATCTCTCGGGACTCCACGACCATATTTGTAAAACAACGCAAGGGAGTATTGACCTTCTGCGTCTCCCTGTTCAGCCAGCGGCCGCAATTTCTCAAGAGCCGTCTTATAATCGCCACGTTCGACAGCATCTTCGACATCTTGAAAGTCATCAGCATAAACAAGAGTGACGGTCAGCGTGAGCAGAAGAAATATAAAAATTAGATGTTTTATTTTCATATGGTCATGCTCCGCAAGTATCAGTTATCACCGTTCATGATAAATTTCGCGGCCTCAAGCGTTGCTCCAGTGACGAAATCTGAGAGGGAAAGATTCACTTCTTTGCTTGCAGTCAGTAGCTTTGCCTTTGTTTCCGGAGTGACGCGCAAATAGATTCTTTCAGTTTTACCGCATGGCTTTCTCCAGGATTCAAAGTATGCAAGGGTTATCTCTTCTGAATCTTCGTTGCGTTCATCGGTATCTTCGTCGTGTTCCGGGTTTGCCCCAAAGTTAGTTGAAATTAGAACATGACCTCACGTAAGTTTGAATGGTTTTTAGCGATAAAAGCCCAAACCAACCTAAGGAGGCCATGTCATGAAGAAAGTACTGAAAAAAGGTAAAA
>Ga0233429_1004506_pt1 | contig 12252 bp, 18 predicted proteins | sample SI_118_April2016_3_FD_179879 | JGI IMG/M metagenome (GOLD analysis project Ga0233429, IMG submission 179879) | Seawater microbial communities from Saanich Inlet, British Columbia, Canada - SI_118_April2016_135_MG | ecosystem: Environmental > Aquatic > Marine > Inlet | place: Canada: British... | reverse complement strand
CATGATGGTTTTCTTTAAGCCAATTTTCCTTAAATCTTACTAACTTACCAGTTTTAAATATTTCTATTGAAATAGACATTCCGTGTGTTTATAATTATACTTGTCTTTCATTATTCTTCTATCCATAACTACTTCAACTTTCTTATTATCTTTAAAGATTTCAGAAATTAACAAATGTAATTCCGTATAACCATGAGTAACTACAAACCTTTCCATTATCCATTCCCCCTGAAACGCTTTTCTTATTTTGAAAAGAGTGAAAAATCATCCTTAAATAGTCGAAAAAAATAAAATATTAAGGTCTCTTAATAAAAGACCTGTCTATGTATAGACAACACAATACTCTGGAGTATTTTAAAAACATGAAAAAATTAATGATTCTAATAATTTGGCTCTCTTTGTCACTCCCCAGCACTTCTGCTACGGCAAATAAGTTTGTTCAAACAACCAATCAACTTCATAAATCAAAAAAGTTGAATTATGTAGATACAGAAATTGGAAACACTTTAAATTTATATAAAATTTCTACTACAGATTCCAGCACAAAAAAGTTATATAATCCTTTAAATATTCAGATTTCCCAAACAAAGAATTTAACTTTAAGAGAAAGACGTGCATTAAAAAAGGCTCAGTTCTTCCAATCGCGCCGACAACGATCTTTTCGACGTAAGGCAAAAAAGTTCGACTTCTACCAAGAAAGAAGAAGGAAGAAATTTAAAAATCAAATGTATTTATGGAGATGGTTTCAAAAGAATCAGTTCCAACCTTTAAACAAGGCGACCTCGTAAAGTGGTGGTACTCCGCTCCTACAATACCACACACAGTAGATAAAGATGATATGGAAGCATGGGTGGACATAGGCATCGTGCTTACCGTAGAGAAGTGGGCAGGTGACGATGATATACGCAGTGTAATAGAAGTATACTTTGCTAAAGCCGGTTCTAACTGGTGTAACCCTAAAAGCTTAGAGCTAGTCAATAGGTATTAGTGCTTTGTAAGAAGATAGATTTTACATTCGCCTTTTCTTTTTGCTTTCAACTTGGCGATTAAACGATCTTTATTTAATAGACTTGCTTCGCAGGTCTTTTTATTTATCTCTATTACAATTTTTTCTGCATGTTCGACTCGTGGCAGGCATACGGATAAACAAATACCGATTAAAATAATAATCAATAAAATCGCTAACTTATAATCTAATCTTTTAAAAAACTTTTTCACACTTTATATTTCCACATCCACCCCCAACGTTTTCTTGTTTGTAGATAATCTACATCAAGTTCGTTAGTATAAGCTTCTTGTTCCGCTCTAATGCGGTGATAAGCTTTATTAGCAGCGGATGTGTATTCGCGACCACGAGTGCTCTTTTGACCCTCCCAATCTTTCCTGTACTTAACAAGACCCCGCACCCAATCAAACAAATATAATAATATTAGTCCTACAACAAACGTTTCTAACGTTTGTTGAAAGTGGATGGTTTCATGTCTCTTGGTGGTTTCATCCATTTCTCCTCGGGAGAATACAAGAAAGAAAATGGTAATGGCGCTGATGTTAAGTGGAGCGACTTTAGATAACCAGACGGGAATCTTAGAGTTTTCTATGAATAACGGCTTCCAATTTTTTGGTAATAATTTTTTCATTTTAAAAAGTTCCTCCACCCTTGGAAATGTTCATTCATCGCATCGTCCCAAGATTTTCTTTCGGCATCAATAGCTGCTTGTTGTTCTGAACTTTCTTTCTCTTCAGTTTCTTTCTCATCCCACATGGAAAGATATCTTTTAGCAACGGTTGTATTATGAGCCATAAAATCTTCAAGCATTCCAGTCCAAGCTGCTTCGTAAGAGTCTTCAATTAAACTCCAGAACTTATCAACGTCTTGTAAGAAGCGCATGTTCCACTTAAGAGAAGCGTCTCTCAAAGGAATCTCAACATAGAAAGGGACTGTAAACTTTCCGCTTTCTGGATGATAGACCCTTTGGCTTGGAACAGTGGCGTAAGTAAAGTTGCCTAACTCGTAAGGATTATCCGCTTCTTGTAATGGAAGTTCCAATTGTTTATCAGCATCTTCTTCGGCTTTCTTGAAAATTTTTGCGATAGAAGATTTAAATCTTTGACGAGTTACACTATCGTCCATCAACCTAAGAAGCTTATTCTTTAAAAAGTCAATATAGCTTTCTTTCATTCCACGCGACATACCAGTGAGTCCATCTTTTCTATCGTACCACTCGCCTGGTTTATCACCTGTCCCCATCTTGCGGGAAAGCTCAAAGAAATCAGCAGGGATGCGTGGCAGTTGAAGGTGAAGGTCGCCATAGGCAGTAATCTCTCCATCGCCAATCGTAATCTCATCAAAGTGTTTAAGATCTTTCTCAAGTTCAACTTGGATTTGTTGAGCATTGGCAAGTGCTTCAGATTTAAGAAGATTATTTTTATAGAGTTGGTTTAAGATTTCATCTTTTACAGCGTCGTAATTCTGGTCATAACCTTGAACCCGGTTGGCAAAAGTTTCAAACCCGTCTGGTGTGCTGTCTTCATCATGATCTTGGGTAAAGTTCACACGGATAGAGAGAGCATCGTTCGAGCCCATTGCTCCTTTCTCACGATCCCAGACACCCCCCCATTCAAGCTCAATCTCATCAACATAAATATAGTTGTCGTCCATAGCTTGTCTGGCAATGTCAATTACCGTCTCGTTTTCATCACCATTATAACTAAAGTCCGGTTCACCAACCCACTCATCTTCATCAATCTCATCAAACTCCCAAGTGATACCACCGGTGTAAGAATACTGACCTTCGTCATATTCATCAAACATAACATAAGCATGTTTTGCGTTTTGGTCAAACTCATCTTGGATTGCTTGAAAAGCAGCAGGGTCAGGACCAGGAGGATTGAGTGAGATATTAGCAGAGCCTTGTTGTTCGATATCGCCTTTGATTCGAAGCAAAGAATCATAAATCCAAGTAGCAACTTCGTCACCGTCATCCAGATCAGGTTCTTCTTCTAAATCCTCGTAGGAATCAGACATCTTCGATACAATAGCTTTCCAAATACCAGGAACTTTCTTATCTTCTTCAAACCCCTCCTTCTGGGAAACTTCCCACAATTCGTTATACATCATCTGACCTTTGCCTGAATACTTTGTTCCGTCAAAAATGCCTTCAAGAACATTCACACCGACAGCATTGTCCCATAAATCTTCATCAATAGAATCATCCGCAGCATTAAACATTTCTTCTAGCTGACCATCTCTGTCATAAACAAGTGCGATTTTCTTTTCATTATTATCATCATCAAGGTGCTCCATGCGCACCATAACAAACCCTTTCCCATCAGCGGAATACTGGTCAAAGTAGTTTTGTGATTGTGTAGCAGAGATACACCATCGTGTAGCACGACCATAATAGCAAGAAGCATCAGTAGTATAAGGACGCACAGCAAAGAAGTCGCCGTTATCATAAACAATCTCCGACCCTTCCATTGCTGTTTCTTTTTTCTTCTGCCTTTTTTCTTTGCCTGTATCGCCAAGCTTTTCTAAATCATCAAACAACTCTTTGACTGTCTTATATTGATAAAGATCTTTTTTCTTTAAACGTTGTTTGTTTAAGTGGAATTTTTTAACGCCATCTTTGGTCTTCTCAATAAAATCTTGACGAGCAGAATAAGAAGCCTGGTCTCTAAAAAAATCTGCTACCTTTTTAGCCATCCAACCAAGGTAAGCATTGTTACCACTCGGGTCTTTCGCTGAAAAATCATCGATAAGTCCTCTCTTGTCAAGCTCAACATACTTCTTCTTTACGTCTTCTAAACGTCCTTCTGCGAGAAGTTGCTCTTCTTCGGTAAGTTGTGGTTTTGTTCCTTCGTTAAGGAACCCTCTCCATTTATTGTGATACAGCGGCATATCCAAATCTCCGTTTATTTGTATATAAGTAGTTGAAATATTTAGTTAGAGGAATATTTTGCTTTAATATTCTCGTGTATAGGAACTGGGTCTCCGTCTCCGTCGATACGAACAAAAGTCATCTCTGTTGAGCATACCACTTTTTGTGAACCATTATAAGGAGAATGTCTTCTTGCTTCTAATTTGAAGGTAACAGAAGTATTGCCTATCTTTTCGACCTCACCATAGATTTTAATAATCTGTCCTGGTCGAACGGGCTTGCGAAAAATAACTTCTGATATTTTAACCGTCACCATTCTAGGCGACCCACAAACTTCAGCCGCGAATGCAGCACCAGCTTCATCTAGCCAAGAAAGCATTGCTCCACCAAAAAGATTCCCGTGGAAACCAACATTCTGTGTTTTACAAACATGTGTCGAGATTAATTGCATGGTTAAGTTGTACTAAACTTTTTGTAGAATACCACGACATCTACAATCGGTTCAGTGCTAATTCCGTCGTCTGAGTAAACTAATTTAATATCAGCGACTGATGGAAGAAGCATAGTAGCCCTTCCCGCCGGAAAACTCTGATCAGTATTGCCTAGAACATATTGCGTTCCCGCCGCAACACCTTGACCTGGGTTTGAAATCAAACTAAGTCCACTAGGGAAGGAACTACCTTTAATATTGTTGGTTTGTGAGTTGGCAGTTAAAGCAACATTCTCAAGATTATGAGACGTGCCAACCCCAGGAGTTTTAATCGTGATAAGTACATCAGTAATCATTGATCGTGCTGGCAAATCCAGTGTTGTATCCAAAGGAGAGCCACCATCTGTTAACGTAAGGCTTTCTTTAACAAGTTGTCCATAAGTTACAGCATAAGCAGTTGTATTCTCCATTTTAAAAATATCACCTGCTGCTTCTTTTATATGTAGTCTTGCATCTGCCGCTTGGACGCCATCGCCTATAGCTACTCTCCCGCCAGTGGCAATAGAAAATCTAGAAGATACGTCCCCGCCGTCGGATGTTGCGATTTGGAAAGTCCGTAAAGAATTATGAGTTTCTGAGTTAAGAGAAAGAATAAAAGGCTGATTAGTATAAGAACCCGTATAACTTAAATTAGCAGTACCCTCCAGTCCCATCAAAAATTGATAAGCACCTTCTGTGTCAGTTTCTTGTGACATATACAAACTAGGGTTTTGATCTTCTCCTCCACTGTTGTCCGTGTCAGCGACCAGTCCTAGCGTTACATCCTGAGTTCCTTCTATTATAACGCTGGTATTGCCACTAGAAGGTTTGATGTGTAATGTGCTCTGAGGCGAAGATGTAGCAATGCCAACTCTATCATTACCGGCATCGACATGCAACATATGAGTATTACCATCAGACTCTACTGTGAAATCAACATCTTTACTCTGATCATTAAAGGTTGCTGATCCTGTTACAATTATAGAACCAGATATTGTAGCATTGTCGGCGTATCTACTCATGGATTATCGCACCGTGTCAAATTTTCGGTAGTAAACTGCTACATCAACAATAGCATTAGTTGTAACATTTGCGTCTGTAAAATCAAGTTTAATATCGGAAGTACCAGCAGTATTGAGAAGACCCACACCACCCACAGGGTAATTTGGTTGAACATTGTTAAAGTAATACATTGTACCAGAAACAATGGAGGACCCATTACCGATTAAACTAAACTCTCCAAAACTTGAGCTAAACATAGTTAGGGCAGCTGCACCATTATCTAAAGTAATATTGGTGAGATTGTATGTTGTACCCGAAGATACTGCTCCAGGTGTTGTCATCTTAATAACCACTGTATCTACAATAGAAGCTGCTGGTAAGTTCAAAGTTGTATCAATAGGTGTAGAGCCAGCAGCATTAATCGTTAAAGCAGATTTTACTAACTGTCCATAAGTCACGCCGTAAGCTGTTGTATTTTCAAGCTTAAAAATATCTCCTGCTACTGCTTTAACGTGTAAGCGGCAGTCTGCTTCCCTAGCCGCATCCGCAATTTGAATTTTTCCACCGTGTGCAATACAAAAACGCGAAGAAATCTCTCCTCCATCATCAGTTGCTATTTGGAAAGTCCGCACGGACATTGCTTGAGACTCGTCTTTCCGTGAAAGAATAAAAGGCTGGTCTGAATAAGATCCTGTAAATGATTGATCCGCGAGTCCTTCAAGTCCTATGTGAAACTGATAAGCATCGTCTGTTGAAGATTCTTGAGACATATATAAGCTAGGATTCTGATTTTCGGTAACATTATCAGTATCAGCAACAATCCATAAAGATGAATCTCCAAGGCTTTCAATAATAACTTTAGTGTCGCTAGTACCAGGACCACTTACATGAAGTGTTCCAGAGGGCGCACCTGTTCCAACACCGACACGGTTATTGCCTGCGTCAACTTTTAACATATTTACTTCACCATCAGATTCCACTGTGAAGTCAACATCAGCACTGTCTTGATTAAAGGTAGATGACCCGGTGACTGTTAAGTTTCCGCCTACTTCTGCATTGTTTCCATAATCACTCATTTATTGTCCCTCTTTTTTATCTTGCATATAAGCCGCATCAGCCATTTCTTTCTTTTTCTTACCGCTTTTCCCTTTGAACTGTGGAGCTTTTGATTTTTTAAAATCTTTAACATACGCCCCTGCACCGTCTTTAGGGTTTAACACTTCTCTTATTCCTTTGAGATCTTTTACGATATCTATTACTCCTTGTTCCGTTGTCCCTGGTCCAAAATCGCCGTCTAGTCCAGCTTTTACTTCAGGTAATCCATCATCAATAATTTTAAGAATTGTATTTATAGTGGTTTTGCCGGGAACGTCGGGGTCAAAATTGTCCGATACGAGATCATATAATTCATCCCATACAGCTCTATTTTTGCTCCGCGCTTTTGCATCTGCTGCTTCGCGATCTTTTTTAGCCTTTCTAACTGCATCCTGGGCTTTTAGCCTTTCTCGACGTCTCTTGAGTGCCTGGTACGTTGGATCGTCGGCGCTATAATAATCGGCGCGTGGGTCATACTGACTTTCTAAGAAAACTCGCGTTTCTTCTTTAATGATTTCCATTAAGCGTGTTTTGGTTAGTTTGGTTTTTTGTTCTTCTAAAGCACCGTTCTCATCACGATAACTCCAGTCATTGTCAATATATTTTAGATCCTTAAAGAAATCTCTAAAAGACTGCTTACCACTCGCAGTCTTATGGGTTTCCGGTCTTTCAAATACAGCTACGCCGTCACCTATTTCATCAGGATAAAGATGTGGCTCTAATAAGTCCATAAGATATTTTTCTCGATCAATATTTCTCTTACCGTTCTTGACCTGCCATTCCTCTCCCATATTTAGAACAGCGTGCTCTCCACTTGAATGTATTGTGATATTTTTTAGTTTAGGAAATTCGGGAGGCTGCGGCTTCATACCGGAAGAACCTGCGTTATGGAATTTGTTAAGCATTGGATCCAATTTATCCCAAATAATACTATCGTCTTCTACATGCCCACCTTGCGGGTCTGCCAAATCCTCTGAAGTTATAAAATAATGATATATCTCACCATTAACAATCAACTGAACAATATCGTTGAGGTTCTCTCTAAGATATTGTTCTCGTGCCTTGTCCCCGGTCAACCCACGCGTTACATGTACGCCACCGGGAACCCACTTCAGTGCCTTGGTAGATAAAAGGTTCTTAACCATCTGGTCAATATCTGTAACTCTTTGGATATTTATATCATCTTCTTCAACAAGAGATATTGTTTCTTCTTTAATGATTTCCATTAATCGTGTCTTGCTTAGTTTCATTATAAATCCTCGTGGCTACAATAAGTAGTCATTATTATAGCATAAGTTACTCTAATTTTTTAGTTCCGCCTTTGCCTTGAACCACTTCAATATTATCGGAGTCAGCGAAGTCAATAAAATCTTCTATAGGTCTCTCATACAAACCATTTGGCTTTAACTTATAAGAAGGGTGCGGGGGCATATCTACTTTGCGAATAGCAGGCTTAGTTCTTAAATCAGACTCCAGCCTAAACCCAAATTCAACATTTTCGGATTCAATACGCTCCAATGCAATCTCGTCACCATCTTCAAACAATCCCATTGTATCCTCGATAAATGCTACATCTTGTTCAGTCTCAGGGATGAGCTTGATTGTATACCTATCGAAGACGATTTTCATTTTTTCTTCTTTCCTTTGGTTTCCACTTTAGCTTTTGGCGTAAGTGTGATTTCCCAATCAATCTTGGTTTCTTCTTTCCCGGTCGTGCTGCTTTTGATTGTTATTTTAACAAAACGAACAGCAATCCTTTTTCCAACGTCAATCCACTTTTTGGCAGCAGCAGTTCGATCTTTATCTTTTGTCTTAGGGTTAGAAAAGAAAGTATTGATGTCACCCACCACCGCACGAAACAACCGAGATAAATCATCAGTGGTTGTGGATAAATCATGATATCTTTTATCAACAAGTTTCTTAGTAGCCCACACGAGCATTTCAGCACACTTGGCTTTCATCTCTTCGGAGAAGTTGCCTTTGATAACCGCCTCATAAATAAACCCTTTCATAAGGTCAAAATGGTGTTGTTGCATAGCAGCCCCACCAAGAACAATTTTGGCTTGAGCGGATTTCTCAAATCCAAAAATTTTTTCACCCGCTCCAGCAAAAGCGAACATACCAATCAACATGGCAACGATTAATTTTTTCATTTTACCTCTCCTTTAGAGTATTTTAAGCTAAGTTGGTTCGCGATTTCCGCGAATCCAAAATTTTTTACACTATCCTCATATTCCCCCTTTTTAGGGTGTTTAAAGAGTTTTGTAGTTAAAATCATATCTTCCTACCTTTTTACTTGAAAAACCTCTTAAACGGGTTTATAATGACTATAGATTATAAAATAACTAGTCCTAAAGGAGCAAACATGCTAAAGTCTATTATATACATTTGTTTAAGCATTACAACTTTCTCAGCAAGCGCATGTATCCCCGTATCCCCAGGAGCTTATGTATCTTCCGAGCCTCTACACCATTCAAATGTAGTTTATACACCTCCACCAGTACGCAAAGAAGTTGTGCCATCTTTTCCTAACGGATACCATCGATACGATCCCACTTATCTTACCCCCGGTGAATACTCCAATTATTATTGGAAGCATTACAATGGGTATTGGTATCGTCATCTTAGAGTAAAATCTTCTTATGAGGTTTATACTCCTTCTTATTATCGCCATTATCATCGCCGTTATCGACCCCATAGCCGTAAACGCATCATAGTAAAGCCGAGGGTCAAAATAAGAACCATCAAACGCAAAAAACATAAAGGAAAAAAGAAATGGCGAAAACATTAACTTTAATACTCGCTTTTCTTTTAATCGCTTGCAACAAGCCAGTCAAAGTATACGAATGCGAACCAGGCGATTCTAGGCTTTGTAAGTGTCTTAATGGCGAACTAGGCGACCAAGAATGTTCCAAAGGACCTCTCTTCACCAATTGGACGCCCCGCGAATGGATTCCTTGCTCTTGTTGTTGGACTGTCTATAAAAATGATAAGGGTCCTTACAAAATAGAAAAAAATGATACTTCCGGCTGTTGGACCGATATTTATGACCCAGCTATCCCTAGTTATGATATAGGGGATGCTAAGGATGAAGTTAGGCGATCTAGTGATGGTCAAGGAGCAAAACTTAGGGATAATAGTCAAAGTAATTGACGACGCTCATTACAAAGAGGGAGTGCTTCATTTGAAAGTTTATGTATTCGAATATAGCAATGCCGCTTGGTATCACACTCCCTCACTAACCCTTATATCCCACGCAACATGAAAATTGGAGACCTTGTACAAATAGATGTGGTTCCCGAAGAACCCTATGGTAAAAAAGTATCTCCTTCTCAACGTGGCATCATTATAGATCTCCAAGCTTGCGAGTATATGCCTCAATACCAAATCTACCGCTTGGTTAGCGGCTCTACAGTCTGGATGTATGAAATAAACGTGAGGCTTCTTAATCCAGCTTAATCTACTTATCTTATGGGCATAGGTGATTTAGTCTGCTGGAAGAGAGCAAAAGGCTCTTCAAGTTATTACGACGTAGGTATAGTAATAGGGATGGAAACCAATGATGCCCCTTACGCAGTCTTTAACATCATGATCGAAGTCTATTTTATGCGCATAGGGCACCTCTGGTGCGCCCCTGACTACCTAGAGATCGTTAGTCCATACCAAGGCTAGGATATAACCCACAAATCCACTAGAGCGCGTCCTGAGTCATGGAAGCTGGTATAGCCCTTCTCTACTATATCTCTCTTAGTATGCGTATCTTTCCAATCAAAGCTGGGAAATATCTTCCATTTGGTCCCTGCACTCTGTCTTATACGCCCTAAGCTAGCACTCCCTACTATAACCTCGTACTCATAGTTTTTAGTTATAGTCTTCCATTTGATCGTCTTAGCTTCTTCTGTCCTCGCTTTTATTCTTTCCTGCCTGAGTTTCTCTATCTCTTCACGCATTTTCTTTGCTTTGTCTCCTTGGGGATGATTCCAATCCAAGGGAAGTTGCCAATCGTGTATTTTCTTGGTAGCGGGCAATTTAGCAGGCAGGTTGCTGGATGAGCTTTTAGATGGGTATAGTGGGTCACTTGTTGTCCCATAATCCTGGAATGCCTCTTCAACCCAAGCATCCCAATCTTCTAGTTCATCGTATTCGTCATAGCCATTACCACCGCCCATGTTCAAACTCCTGTAAATTTTTTTGGGGGATTTTTTCACCCCCTTATTATAGCACAAAACCCTAACCACTATAAATAGCAGAAAGGGCTTAAATCTCCAAATTTGGGTTTTCCATTGAGAACGCGAGTGTATCTGCCCCGCCAACCCCCCGTAATCACTAGGGATACTTTCCGGGTTCCCGGAGGGGGAGGGGGGGTGTACCCCTTAGCGTAACTGCTTGCGTGCCGCGCTTTGTAGCTTGTTAAAGATAGCCTTCTCGATTTGACGCACGCGCTCCATAGAAACCCCAATGATTTCGGATAGTTCCTTGAGACCCTTCGGCTTCTCGGCTAACATACGCTCGCGGTAGATAAGAACCTCTCGATCCTTTAGCCCCTCGGCAAAGTCACCGAAAAAGGAAGCGGTTGCTTGCTGCTCTTCGCGAGCGATAAGGGCTTGCTCTTGAGTCATGCGACCATCGGACTTGATGTCTGCAAGCGGGCGACCTTCGGAACCAATAGGAGCGTTAAGGCTGCGCCCTTGTCGGTTCATGTACTGTAGCGCCTCGGTAACCTCGGCAACTTCTAAGCCAAGCTCGGAAGCGATTAGCTCGGCGTCTACATGCTCACCATGCTTGCGCATTACACGGGCAAGGGATTGGAAGAGAGTCCGAACGGTACGACCGCCAACCTTGAATTGGCTGCTGTTCTTTTGCACGTACTCTTGGACACGAGCGCGGATCCACTGCTGCGCGTAGGTGGTGAAGTTAGCGCCGTGGTTCGGCTCGTACTTATTAGCGGCGTCGATGATGCCAATGGTCCCCTCGGATACAAGGTCTTCCATGCTGCAATTAGCGCGGACATAGGACTTTGCAACCTTCATAACAAGCCGCACGTTTGACTCAATGAGCTTGGCAAGTAGGGCTTTGTTCCCTGTGCGTTGGTACTCAAGAACGGTTTCGATTTGAGTCTTGGGGCTTGCGATGGTTGCGGTCTGTGCGAGAGCTAAAAGCATTTTGGATCCTTTGAAAGTGTTTTCTTCTACCCCTATAATATAAGAACCAAATGGGGGTTGGTCAAGGGGCAAAGTGAAAATAAATCATAACCCCTTGAAATCAAAGGAGAACTATTTTCACTTTTATTTAAGTTTTATTAGGCGTCTCGCCAAGCGGCTGGAACGTCTGCGTGATAGTCTTGTTCGCCTTCCGGTGGCTTGCTTCGCGTAGCTTTGAAGCGTTCAACCGCTTTAGTTCCGCGCTGGATAGCGTTGGCTTCGTTCTGCTTGGCAATTGATACACCGCCAAGAGTGCCGACAATATAACCGACGATAAAGCCGATAATGAAAAAGCCGATGAACATTCTATTGGCTCCTAGAGCAAGTTAAACTAAGTGCGCGTAATCATTGCGCTTTTAAAAAGAGGGTATTTAGGCTTTAAGGGCTTATATTACCGACATATACATTATAAACACGAGATAATTGGATTCAAGGGTTGAATGTAGGTCACATGGTGACCAGATACACCCACCTATTCCCACCTTCTACCACTTTTCCCCTATATTCTACCACCCTTTCTATCATATTGAATATACAAGGCTTTTTACAAGCTCTTATACATACACACCCTAAGAGCCCTATTTCACCTTACTTCTAAGGGTCATTT
>Ga0233429_1004494_pt1 | contig 12265 bp, 14 predicted proteins | sample SI_118_April2016_3_FD_179879 | JGI IMG/M metagenome (GOLD analysis project Ga0233429, IMG submission 179879) | Seawater microbial communities from Saanich Inlet, British Columbia, Canada - SI_118_April2016_135_MG | ecosystem: Environmental > Aquatic > Marine > Inlet | place: Canada: British... | reverse complement strand
TGAGAAAAAAGAGGACAAGGAAGACTGTGAGAAAATTAAGTGGGAAGTTAGAGCTGCAAATCAAAGGATTAATGATCTCCAAAAGCCTATTGATAACGCTGAGAATAACGTATCTAAAACCGAAGATATGCTTGAAGACTTGAAATCTGAAAGGAATGCCACAAGGCTTGAATTAACGGCAGCACAGGCTTCAATCAGGCTGGGGACTAAGACTCTAATAGGAATTGTTATCAGTACTGCATACCTGACCGATGAAATTCAAAGGCTTCAAGAAAAATTGGAAGAAATTGAACACAATATCGGCATTGAAAAGCATACGCTCGCTGATCAAAAAATGAAGCTTGAACAACTTGAGCGCAAATGCGAAAGCCATCGACAAACTGCTGAGGAATTGTCCCGTCGATACGAAGAATGTGTCAAAAAACAATAAATGAACTGAAGTGCCTTAATAAGGCCGAAAGTTCCCTTCGGTCCATATCTCGATGTTCAGGAAGTCAGCCACCGATAAATGGGGAAACAGCCTGTCCGTTCCGGTTTGGGCAACGTCACCTCCACCGTTTTGCAGGGCGCGTTTGTACCAGAAATAGGCCATTGCGTTGCTCTGCCGGAAATTGTGCCCAATTTCGAGGCGGCGGGCCAACTTCAACTGGGCGGCGAGATCGCCCTTGTGGGCTTTGTTTACGAGGTTCGTCTGAAATCCCAGGCCTTCGGGATAACGTTTTTTCCATTCCTGGTGTTCCTTCTCCCAGTGTATTTCCTTGATTTTGCTGTTTATGAAACTGTTAAGGATGTCATAATTCACATTGTCAGGATGTCGTTCGAGCAGCGTTTCATACTCGCGCCCCATGACGCGTATTTCCTCTACGGTGGCCGCATGGAGTTTCTTTGCCCAGGAAAGTCCATCTCGTAGCGCCTTGGCTTCCGGCACGGGTTCACCATTGTCTTGAACGCAGTTGATGATGCCCCGGACATAGGGGGGGAAGTCATTTTCCTCAACTAATACAAAAGCCGGAATGCGCATTTGATGATGCAGGTGTTCAAGGTCTTGTTTTGTCAGCAGCGAGGCCATTGCCTTTCGGTAAGGACATAGCTTTTTATGATAATCCAGTGTGGCCCGGTCTTTGATTGAAATTTCTTCCCCGGCGTCCAGACCCGTCGTCATTTCATAAATTTCGTTGATGAGTTGTCCTGATCGTCCAAGATCGTTTTGGGCTATGGCTCTTTTGGCTTTTTTTACGAGAACTGCAACGGGCGTCAGGCCGGGATCATCGGCGAGGACATCGCTCGAAGATAGGATAACAACCGTCAGCAAAAGAAAGAATAAGCGCAACATCGCTATATTATCGCGAAAGTTGGCTTGATGGACAAACACCTTTTAAGGGCATGGCCACCCGCCGGGTTGCCGACCCGCGCGGGGCCGGGGCGATGGCCGGTTTATAGAACGCCGGTCATCACGTATTTTAAGATCCGCACCACCTGTTCGGGCGTCTCCGCTACGGCCAACGCTGCCCCGTCGACTTCTTTCAAAGGGTGGTTGATGGCCGGATCGTGCAGGGTGACAAGTGGCGTTCCCATGGCGACCGCGTAACCGGCGTCGAAGGCGGCGTTCCACTGCTTGTATTTATCACCAAAGCGCACGACGACCACATCGGCGCGCTCGATCATGGTGCGGGTGCGGATGGCGTTGATGCCTGATCCCTTTTTATCTTTCCAGAAGTCGTCCGTCTCGGCCCCCAGAATCTCGACACCGCAATCATCGCTGCTGGCGTGATCGGTGATCGGCGAAAGCAGTTCAATGTCCAGCCCGGCCGCCTCGATGCCCGCTTTAATTTGCTCGCGCCAGTCGGTGTGAATTTCACCAGACAGGTAAACGCTTAATCCTTCTTCGTTCATGTTATTTAAGTTCCTATACTTTAAAGACCGTGAAGGCCGTTTATCAGATCGATGTAATCGGGATGGTCAGCTTCGATATATCCATGGCGGATGAGAAAATCAATGACCACCAGCGAACAATTGAATTTGAAGTCCTCGCCCTCGCCAACCCGGGCGGCGACAGCGTCCAGTTCCATCAGTTGAAAATCCTCGACCTCGCCATCCGTGTTGTCGGGCCTGAAGTCAGCGGGCAGGGCCAGGTCATAGTTAAACAGAACATCCCGGCGCAATCCTTCGGGGCGTTCGGTAACATAACTGATAGCCCCCACCGGCACACTGGCGGCGGCAATAATGGCCGGGATCGCGGCTTCTTCGGCGCATTCCTTTAGCAGATTATCTTTAAGCGAGATGCCGCCGGGCTGGCCACCGGCGACGATCTGATCAAGTTTCCCGGGCCCGGTAGGCTTCGACAAACTGCGCCGGGCGATCCACATGGACAGGCCATCATCAGTCAAGACGACACCGTTTAAGTGGACCCCGTACCCGATAATACCAAAGGGGGCTACGGCGGCGCGTTCAATGTCAAACAGTGTCGGGGCTGAAAATGAGGTGGCGACTTTATACTTCTCGCCGCGCCAGCCGGGAAGATCACCGCGCTGCATCAGTGCTTCAAGAACCTCGCCGACAGCCGCGGTACGATTGTCAGGGCCTGAAAGATGCTCATTGAGGGCCACGGATTCGTCGCCACAAACAAAGGTATCGGGGTAATCCTTCAAGGCAGCGGCGAAATCAGGCTTCACATAACCAACCACTTCGCCACCCACGATAAATGGCAGATAAGCGGATAAATCCGGTGCTTTGCATTGGTTTATGCGATCAAGAAAACTCATAACCCGATCCTGACCCGATCCAGAGAACCTTGTCAATTAAGCGTCCTTGTGCGAGCTTTGTGTTTATGAAAATTTCAGCCCGCAAAGTTGCCCCTGATGTCTACGCGCTCAACTTCGACGACACTGAAGTTGTGCTCGAAGGCAAGGAAATCAAGATGTTACTTCTTGAGGTCATGCAAACCCTTGCGCCGGGAGGGGCAACAAAAAAGGAAGACACCCGTTCCAAGGATTTCATGCGCCGTATCAAGAATGCCAACGATGTCGGTATTCAGAAACTACTACTGGTCGCCGATCATGAAGATTTACTGGTGTTGCTCAAGAACGGTGAACTGGACGAGATGTTGCAGGATAAATTTTTCAACAACATGAGCGACAAAAACCGCAAGATGTTTGAAGAAGACCTGATCTACCAGTTTAAAGACGGCATCCCCGCCCAGCGCGCCAAGCAAGCCATCAGCCGGCTGATCGAAACCACCAAAGACCTGGAGGTTGAAGGCTCGCTGACCTACGAAAACGTGATGAGCCGCTAAACACTGACAAAAAAAGGGCGGGAATGACCCCGCCCCTGAACACTTTGCTGGTTGTCAAAAGAAAGCGGCGATCAGGCCACCTTGCGATCGCGGGTGCTTTTGACGTAGGCGCGGGCGCAATGACCGGCGCAATAAGGTTTACCCTCGACGCTGGGCTGGCCGCAGAAGCGCAAATCTTCAGAACCCGGCTCCCCTTCAGGCCAGTTGCACATACCTGATGTCAGGTCTTCCATCTTGACCATATCGGCGCGCGGCGGAACCACCATGGACGGGGCCCGTACCGCTTGCGGCAATTTCGCCACCCTGGGCGCCCTTGGCGTCGCATTAATCGGTGACTGACGTTTGGGCAGACCCAGACGGTGCACCTTGCCGACAACGGAATTCTTGGTGACGCCCAGACGGCGGCCTATTTCAAGTGTCGGAATGCCTTCGGCCCACAACGCCATAAGTGTTTTGACGCGATCAGGTGTCCAGTCGATAGCCATGTTATTATTCAGGGACGCGTACGGGATAAAGGTGATGACTTCCCCCCCATAATCCGATTCTGCGCGGGTCCTGCCTCCTTGTTGTTGGTTGGCGTTAAGCAGTCAAATGCTAAAAATTTTTACTACATTTACCACTGCTTGCCTACCCCCATACTATATGTAGTTGAAATCGCTACATATTGTGGGGATTATCCACAACCTCCACCGTATAAGGTGGTTTTATCCCCCGTTTCCACAGACTTTTCCACCTGAGGGCCGCGCTTCTTCGCACCTGCACAACAATTCCTTTTCCACAATGGGGTCCCGTGTTTATACTTTCCGCTCAATGATCTTTTTTAAGGAGCACTGCGGTGACATCGTCCAAGAACAAGGGACTGAACGATTGGCAGCAGGCTGCGACCAAGGAACTAAAGGGCGGCACGCCCGACGACCTGGTCTGGAAAACGCCTGAAGGCATCGAGGTCAAACCGCTTTATACGGCAGCCGATCTGGAAGGACTGGAAGCCATCGACACCCTGCCCGGCCTGCCCCCTTACATGCGCGGACCGCGCGCCACCATGTACGCCGGCAGGCCCTGGACGATCCGTCAATACGCCGGATTTTCAACGGCCGAAGAATCCAACAAGTTCTACCGCGACAATTTGAAGGGCGGGCAGAAGGGCCTGTCCATCGCCTTCGATCTGGCGACCCACCGGGGTTATGATTCCGACCACCCGCGGGTCGTCGGCGATGTTGGCAAGGCAGGCGTCGCCATCGACAGTGTCGAGGATATGAAGATCCTGTTTGACGGCATCCCCTTGGATGAAATGACCGTTTCCATGACCATGAACGGCGCCGTCCTGCCGGTATTGGCCGGATACATCGTCGCCGCCGAAGAACAGGGCGTACCGCGCGAGAAATTGGCCGGGACCATTCAGAACGATATTCTCAAAGAGTTCATGGTCCGCAACACCTACATTTATCCGCCTGAACCCTCCATGCGCATCGTATCGGACATCATCGGCTACACCGCCCGGCACATGCCCAAGTTCAACTCCATCTCCATATCCGGCTACCATATGCAGGAAGCCGGGGCGACCGCCGTGCAGGAACTGGCCTACACCTTGGCCGACGGTGTCCAGTACGTGAAAACGGCGGTGGAAAGCGGCCTTGATGTTGACAGCTTCGCGCCACGCCTGAGTTTCTTCTTCGCCATTGGCATGAACTTTTTTATGGAAATCGCCAAACTGCGCGCCGCCCGCCTGCTGTGGTCCGAACTGATGAGCCCGTTCAATCCAACCGATCCGCGCTCATCAATGCTGCGTACCCACTGCCAGACATCGGGTGTGTCATTGACCGAAAAAGACCCCTACAACAATGTCGTCCGCACCACTATCGAAGCGATGGCTGCGGTGCTTGGTGGCACCCAGAGTTTGCACACCAATTCCCTTGATGAAGCGATCGCCCTGCCGACGCCGTTTTCGGCCCGCATTGCGCGCAACACCCAGCTGGTGCTGGCCGAAGAAGCCAGCATCACCCGTGTCATCGACCCGCTGGGTGGCAGTTACTATGTTGAAAGCCTGACCGCTTCACTGGTCAATGAGGCCCGCAAGCTGATCGATGAAGTCGACGCCATGGGCGGCATGACCCGCGCTGTCGAGGCCGGTTTGCCGAAACTGCGCATCGAGGAATCAGCGGCCCGCAAGCAAGCCCGTGTTGACCGGGGCGAGGAAGTGGTGGTCGGCGTCAACAAATACGCCAAGGATGACGAAGACAGCATTGACACCCTGGAAATTGATAACGATGCCGTCCGCGAAGCGCAGGTGGCGCGCCTGAAGAACATCCGCGACAACCGCGATGACGCGGCCTGTCAGGCGGCCCTCGACGCCCTGACGCAAGCGGCTGAAAGCGGCGAAGGCAATCTTCTCGATCTGGCCGTCGTCGCGACCCGGGCGCGTGCAACCGTTGGTGAAATTTCCGACGCCCTTGAAAAGATTTATAGTCGCCATCAGGCCAACACCCAATCCATATCGGGTGTTTACGGGGCGGCCTTTGAAGACGACCCGTCGTTCGCCGAAATCCTTACAAAAGTTGAAGCGTTTATGGAAGGCCGCGGCAGGCGTCCGCGTCTGCTGGTCACCAAGATGGGCCAGGACGGTCACGACCGGGGCGCCAAGGTTATCGCCACTGCTTTTGCCGATATTGGTTTTGATGTTGATATCGGGGCGATGTTCCAGACCCCGGCGGAAACCGCCCGTGAAGCCATTGAAAATGACGTGCACGTCATTGGCGTCTCAACCCAGGCCGGCGGCCACAAGACCCTTGTCCCCGAATTGATCGCGGAGCTACGCAAGCAGGATGCGGAGGACATCATCATCATCTGCGGCGGTGTCATTCCGGCCCGTGACTATGATTTTCTCCACGATGCCGGGGTGTCGGGAATTTATGGCCCCGGAACCCATATTCCAACGGCAGCCGCTGAAATTCTTGGCATCATCGAAAAGACCCGTAAGGCCGCTTGAAGATCAAGAAGACTTGCGCGAAGAAAAACCGAAAATGGGATGCGCCAGTGACTTTCCCAAACCTGACGTTGCTCAAGGGATTTTTTGTAACGCTCGACAATCCGTTCGGGGGTCAGGCCCGTGTCATTATCGCGGGATGCTACGTCAACCTCGCTTAAGATCGCAGCGGGAATCAGTTTTTTCTTCGCTTGGTTTTTCATCATCTTTTCCTGTTATTCACCCAGCAGGGATTTACGCTTGGGCGTGTTATCGCTAAGGCCAAGCAAGCCGCGTGGTGATGTGGCAATGGTTCCTGAACGACCGCGACGGCGACGTTCAATTTCTTCAAGCCGTTTCTTGCGGGCCTCAATCTCGGGATCGGGGGGCGTCGGCATTGACAGTGGCGCTGGCGGTGAAGGCGCTGAAAATAATCCACCCATGACATCAAACTCCTTTGTTAGTGGGGTTAAATCGAAAAACAAAAAAACCCGCCCGGGCTTCAAGCCTTGGGCGGGGTGCGAACACAGTTGTGCAACTCGTTAAGGGGGAGACTAGGCTAATAGACGGGATAAGTCAAGTCTTTATTCCCTTTATATGTTTTTTTTCTTAGAAAAAGCCGAAGTTATTGCTGAGGCTCTTCATAAAGCCGCCCATTCCTGTCGGTTTGAACACCTTGTCGAACGCGCCTGCGGTTTTTGGGCCAATCCAGCCGTCGTTCTTCAGGGGCTTGAAGGCGCCTTTGCCAAAGGTTTTGGCGCCGACATCGTTGATGGTGTCCTGAACGACCAGACCCCAGGCGGTCGGGCTTTTATCGGCAGGCTTGTAGGGACTGTCATTCTGGAACAGGCCGGAGAAACTGTCATGGGCGACCTCGCCGAGCGTACCGCGGGCAGGCCCGCGTTTATTATCAAGCAGGTTCTGGAAGCTGCCAAGGGCGAGCGCGTTTTCAACCCTTGGGGCACCCAGTTCGGCGACGTTATTTCTGAATGATTGTTTGGTCTTCGGCCCGAACAGACCATCTGTTTTAAGTGACCCGGTCTTTTTGCGACCGTCCGCCTGATATTGACCGAGCAGGTTAAGGCCGCTCTGGACACCGCGGATAGCTGTCGACAGGCCGCGCTTGTCGGCCAGGCCGGCGATTTTAGCCCCGGCCCCAAGCACGCCGTCCAATACCGGTTGGCCATCCTTGCCCTTTGCTGCAACCGGTTCTTTTCTTGGGACGGTGGTGAACACCGGATCCAGCATTCTGCCGGTCTCGTCGGTGTTCACAGGGTCTGTACCGTAGTGATCCTCGAACCACTGGCGAACCTTACCGGCAACGTCGCTTTGCAGCGGGTCTGCGTAAGCGTCTGACCGATGCACCTGCCCCACCTCGTCCTCGGTCCAGTCACGGGTTGATTTAAGCAGGATGTCTGCAAGCGGGTTGTCGGATGTCTTCAGGTCCTCAAGGAAACTCTCGACCTCGGGACGGCGATCCGGTTTGGCGCTTTCATCGGCAACAAGTGAGTCCGCGCCTGATGAACCTTTAACCTCGTCATCGCCCTGGACGGGCTTTTGCGGTTGATCAGGAACATCACCTGCGGGTGTACCGCCGAGTTCTCCATCGATGGGGTTTTGATAATCGATCAATTCATTCCGATCTGTTTTGGCGATAGCGTTGCTACCCGCACTGGTAATTGAGCCCATGTTCAGGAGTTCAGCTTTATCAAATTTATCCGCTAACTTGCCCATATTCCCGGCGTTATCCAACGCGCCTTGCACAAAATCGACGCAGTTATCATCTAGCAATTGATAATTTCCCGGACTGGTTTTTGCGTTGTTCATGAAATCACGGACATTGGCTGCTTGCTCAGCGGTTAGGGAGATTTTCTTTTCGACAACCCCTTCACCCTTCACCCGTTCACCATCATCACGGATTTCTCCGGGATTATTTCCAAGGAGTAATTTTGCATCTCCCTGTCCTGGATATTTTCCCGATACCTTTTTCTCCAAACCGGGGCCGGAGACGCTAACGGAAAAATGCCCTGTCGGGCCTTTTGGGTCTGCATAAACTGTCATTTTATAGTCACTCATAATTTATTTCCTTTTTCCATAGTTGTGATAATCTGAAACGACTCAACGATAGGAAATCGCAGTGCCGTCGGTTTTAAAGTTCTCAGTCTGGTTGTTTGCATGGATTGCCTTGCCCGGTTTCCCGGCAAGTGCTGATGAACCGGCACGAAAACCCCTGTCAGTGTTTAAAGACTGCGAGGTCTGCCCGGAAATGATCGTCATCCCGCCGGGTAGTTTTTTTATGGGATCGGTTTTTGGCGATTCAACGGAAATGCCCGTCCACAGAGTCACCATCGCCTACCCCTTCGCCATTGGACGCGCCGAGGTTAAGGTGTGGGAATGGAAGGCCTGCGTTGCCGATGGAAATTGTGACATAGTCGACACTTTTTTTACTCAATCGCCTGATGACTATCCGCAAACCGGGATAAGCTGGCCGATGGCAAAGGATTATGCCGCCTGGCTATCGGAGAAAACCGGTGGGACATATCGTCTGCCTTCTGAAGCCGAATGGGAATACGCGGCCCGTGGCGGCACCCAGACCCGTTTCTGGTGGGGAGCAAACTTCAAAGAAAATTATGCCAATTGTGAATATTGTGGCACCAACAAAGATGTCGTCGGGTTACGCCCTGCGGGCACGTTTCCGCCAAACCCTTACGGGCTATATGATGTGTCCGGTAACCTCTACGAATGGATAGAGGACTGCTGGAACCCTTCATTCAAGGGCGCGCCAACGGATGGCTCATCCTGGCTGGAAGGGGAATGCAGATTGCGTGTTATCAAGGGCGGCTCACGAATGTCCTATGCCAAAGGTATCCGACCGGCCTATCGCTATCGAATTCACGGTGGCGGCACTAGTGGCAACAATCATGGATTCCGCGTCCTTCGCGAACTGCCGTAAATTCAAACCCACATTCCCCCAACAAATAAATATGTGAGATACCGTAAATGAGAAAAGGGCTTCCGAACACTTCCTTCCTGCCCTTCGCCTTCGTGGCGGTCTTGTTTGGCGGATATCCCGTATTGGAATATGTGCTCACGGCATTGGAACTTAGAGGACATGATCCAGGCTTTTGGATAATCGCAATAATTGTACTGGTAGACTCTGTTATCTTGAATTTTTGGCTACTTTCTTATGCATCTGGACAGCCCGCTTACAAATCCTGGAAAGCGGTTCTGGCGCTCTATCTGACGATCATTCTTCCTGGGTCAATCGCGTTTTCGGGAACAATGCTTATTGTGCTAAACTTGGGCGGCGATTCCAACCCTATCTATATCCCCATTACCTGGATGTTGATTGCATACATCCTGTTGTGGGGAAGTTACCAATTATTACGATCCAGGTTATTCACACCCTTCATAGGTGATCGCTTTGGGGCATGGCACGTTCGCCTGCAACTTGCCGCGGGTTTGACGGTGTTTCTGCTTTATGCCCTTTTCTTCATTAGTGCGTTTGCAGTGTAAAGATTTAATGCGGGGTAACTTTCACAAAAAAACCGCCCGGGCTTCAAGCCTTGGGCGGGGTGGGAACACAGTTGTGCAACTCGTTAATGATGAGACTAGGCTAATCGAACGGATAAGTCAAGGACTTTTTTTCTATTTTATGATTATTTTCTATAAATTGGTATAATTGCCAAGGCGTGACGACGGCCCGGACCTGGATGCCCAGGGTCCGTTTTACAGCCTCGACACAGGTATAGGGAAACAGGGGGGCCAGTTTTTTGGGAACCTCCCCAATCTGTGTCCTGAGCACCGTAAAACCCAATCCCTGATAGAACTGCGCGATCTCCTCTTCATCCAGCGACGGGTAGGTTTCGATTTCCGTATAATGACTGAGCGGATTAAAGACGGCCCATCCGGACCGCCCCTCGATGATCGCGAAGCAGTGCCGGTATCCGCGTTTCAGCAGCCACAGCTTTCTTAAGTCCGTTCTGTCCGTAAAGATGACCAGCGCCCGCTTCATTCGACAATGCCTTTTTTCCTGAGGATTGTCGTCATCCTGTCCAGTGCTTCGTTCCAAAAACGGGCCGCCCTTTCCTGTTCCCTGAGCCTGGGGTCGGGGGCGCACTCGCTGAAACCAAAGCTGGCCAGAACTTTTAAATGATGGCGTCCCAGAATCCGGGCCCGAACCAATTCCATCACCGAACAGTAGACATCATCAGGATCACAAGGGCGCACGACATCGGCTTCATCGCTGCGCATTTTTGCGCCTTCCAGACGGGCCCGCTGGCTGCGCATAAACCAGAACCAGGCTTCCTGCGCATCCAAAAACGGGAAGGTTGGCGCCTGTGAGATTTTTTTGTGTGTATAGCGACAGCGTACCAAAATGATATCCTCTCCTAAAAATGGAACAAAAGCAGAACATTATCAACTATTAGACTTTTTCTCCTATGTCAAGGCCGCACACCGCGAGTTTTCCACAGGTTTTTACGTGCATCTTTTTTATAATTGTACGATAATGTTCCTATGTTGAAGCATTCAGATGTCTGGCGCGCCGTAGACGCCATTGCCCGTGAACACGGGTTTTCACCTTCGGGACTGGCAAAACAGGCCGGTCTTGACCCGACAACATTCAATAAATCCAAGCGCGTCTCAGGCGACGGCAAACAACGCTGGCCAAGCACCGAAAGCATTTCCAAAATCCTTCGCGCCACCGGCGCTTCGCTGGGGGAATTCCTTTCCCACATCGGCGACGGGGAAGGCATCGGCATTTTTCGCAACGTGCCGTTGATCGGCTTTGCGCAAGCCGGAACGCAAGGGTATTTTGATGACGCGGGCTACCCCATTGGCGGTTCATGGGACGAAATCCCCTTCCCCGGCCTGGCTGATGATCATGCCTACGCCCTGGAAATTTCCGGCGACAGTATGGAGCCTGCCTACCGCGACGGCGATACCGTCATTGTCTCCCCGCAAGCCAGTATCCGCCGCGGCGACAGGGTCGTCGTCAAGACAATGGGCGGCGAAGTGATGGCCAAGGTGTTGCGCAGACAAACAGCCCACAAGGTCGAGCTTACCTCGATCAACCCGAAACATGACGACCGGGAACTGGCCAGCGAAGATGTCGACTGGATGGCCCGCATCGTCTGGTCCAGCCAGTAACAACCCGGCACACGAACTTTAAAGCATAAGGATATAGGCCATGGCGAAAACGCATTTCGGCAAGGGAACAAGCCAATCCCACATCGAGGAAGGCTACACCTACGTTGATGATCACTGGGTTGAAGGGGATCCGCAGATTATCAGCCCGAAAAGCAATGGCATGTGGTTAAGTTCAACCGTCTTCGACGGCGCCCGTGCCTTTAAAGGCGTCGCCCCTGATCTTGATCTTCATTGCGCCCGCGCCATCAGGTCAGCCGAAGCCTTGGGGTTGGCACCCAAAATAACAGGGCCGGAAATCGAAGAGCTCGCCTGGCAGGGCATCCGCAAGTTTCCCGAGGACACCGAACTTTACGTGTGCCCCATGTTCTTCGGCAATGAAGGGTTCATCGTGCCCATCCCCGAAAGCACCCGCTTCATCCTGACCGTCAGCCCGTCTCCCATTCCCCCGCCGGACGGTTTTTCCGCCTGCCTGTCATCATTCCAAAGGCCAGCCGTCAATATGGCACCAACGGACGCCAAGGCGTCATGCCTGTACCCCAATATTGCCCGGGCCGTTGTTGAGGCGAAAAAAAAGGATTTCGATACCGCCGTCATGACCGACCCGGAAGGCAATGTCGCCGAATTCGCCTACGCCAATCTGTTCATGGCCAAGGACGGGGAGGTTCACACCCCGGCGATCAATGGAACATTCTTGAACGGCATTACACGGCAGCGCGTTATCGAGCGCCTGAAAAGCACCGGGATAACCGTACATGAGCGGACCATAACATTTGCCGAACTTGAAGAAGCCGATGAAATTTTCGGCACCGGCAACTATTACAAGGTCGCCCCCTGCACCCGGATTGAGGGCCGCAACCTGC
>Ga0233429_1004489_pt1 | contig 12269 bp, 16 predicted proteins | sample SI_118_April2016_3_FD_179879 | JGI IMG/M metagenome (GOLD analysis project Ga0233429, IMG submission 179879) | Seawater microbial communities from Saanich Inlet, British Columbia, Canada - SI_118_April2016_135_MG | ecosystem: Environmental > Aquatic > Marine > Inlet | place: Canada: British... | reverse complement strand
TCTAATCGCATAAAAATGAGTATTTAACGTTTTGCATATAAAAAAAAAGTTTATGAACCAAATATTTATTTTCAAACGTTTTTTTCTAGTTTCGTATCCAGATTGCATAAAAAACGATAAATCTAACCTATCTAATCGCATAAAAATGAGTATTTAACGTTTTGCATATAAAAAAAAAGTTTATGAACCAAATATTTATTTTCAAACGTTTTTTTCTAGTTTCGTATCCAGATTGCATAAAAAACGATAATTCTAACCTATATAATCGCATAAAAATGAGTATTTAACGTTTTGTATATAAAAAAAAAGTATATGAACCAAATATTTATTTTCAAACGTTTTTTTCTAGTTTCGTATCCAGATTGCATAAAAAACGATAATTCTAACCTATCTAATCGCATAAAAATGAGTATTTAACGTTTTGTATATAAAAAAAAAGTTTATGATCCAAATATTTATTTTCAAACGTTTTTTTCTAGTTTCGTATCCAGATTGCGTCAAAACGATAAATATAACCTATCTAGTCGTATAAAAATGCAGTTTCAACGTTTCACACGTAAATAAAATATTTACGATCTAATTTTTCGTTTTCAAACGTATTTTTATAGTTTCGTATCTAAATTGCATAAAAAACGATGAATCTAACCTATCTAGCCGTATAAAAATGAGTATTTAACGTTTTGCATATAATAAAAAAGTTTATGATCCAAATATTTATTTTTCTAGTTTCGTATCCAAATTGCATAAAAACGATAATTCTAACCTATCTAATCGCATAAAAATGCAGTTTCAACGTTTCACACGTAAATAAAATATTTACGATCTGATTTTTCGTTTTCAAACGTATTTTTCTAGTTCGTATCTAGATTGTGTCAAAACGATAATTCTAACCTACCTAGTCGCATAAAAATGCAGTTTCAACGTTTCACACGTAAATAAAATATTTACTACCGAATATTTATGGACTACCAACACACTTAATAATATCAATTTTTCGCCTTAGATCGTGTGTAAATTGCCTAATGTTTTTAATATTCCATCCACGAAAATAACATAAAATATTATAAAACATTAAGTATTTTTTACGCAGTATTTTTTACGCAGTATTTTTCAAATCTCGGACACAAACACACTGAATATACTGCGTACAATCGCAAATCCCAATCTACTTTATAATGTTAGAGGGAGTGCGTTTTACCGAGTAAAAACTAATGTTATCCATGGTGTAGATCGCTTTTTTTTGTTAAAATATAGCATGAATGTTTCGTTTGGTTTGTGGATAATTCGCAATGATAAATATATTAGTTTATTAGATTTTAAAAAAAAAATATTTATTTTTTATTCAATTATACAAAGGAAAAAATACTCATATCTTATCACAAATATTTTTATTTTATACTATTCCAATAATAACATATTATTTTGTTTTGGTTTTTGTCATGATGATTTTACACAATATAATTTCACTGATATACAATTCATTTGTATAAAATAATAGGTATATTTTGTTTAGTTGTTTTATACTAAAAACATTTTAATAGTATTTTTTATTTTATCTCTTTCTTCTTTTTCTCTTTTTTGTTTTTCTCTTTCTTCTCTTTCTCTTCTTTCTTTTTCTCTTCTTTGTTTTTCTCTTTCTTCTCTTTCTCTTCTTTGATTTTTTCTTTTTTCTTTTTCTCTTTTTCGTTTTTCTTCTTTTTCCCTTTCCTCTTTTTCTCTTTGTTGTTTTTTTTCTTTTTCCCTTTCCTCTTTTTCTCTTTGTTGTTTTTTTCTTTCTTCATTTTCTCTTTGATATTTTTCTCTTTTTTCTTTTTTTATTTTTTTTATTTCTTCGTTTTCTCTTTTTTCTTTTTCTCTTTTTTCTTTTTTTTCTTCTTTTTCTCTTCGTTGTTTTTCTCTTTTTTCTCTTTTTTCTCTTTTTTCTTTTCCTGCTTCTCCTTCGTTTTCTCTTTGTTGTTTTTCTTTTCTTTTAATACGTGATTTCATGAGATATTCGTTATATTTTTCAGGATTTGTTTCTCTCATATTTTGAATATTTTTTTTACTTTTTGATAAAATATTTTCTCTGTTAATTTGATAATATCGTCTATGATTTGCACCATTTGTATATTTCTTTAATCTTTTTAATAATTTATCCGAATTATTTTTTGAAAGTTCGTTCTCTTTTTTTAAGGTTTCATTCTCTTTATTTAAGGTTTCATTCTCTTTTTTAAATGTTTCATTCTCTTTTTTTAAGGTTTCATTCTCTTTTTTTAAGATTTCATTATATTTTAAAATGTCATTAATATTTTCCATTTTAATTTATATATTGTAATAAAATTATTACACTATTATTACATAACAAGAAATGATGTGACACAATATATAAATATATTTTTTATATATATAAACATAAAAAAATGTTAAAATATCTATATAAATATGTCAAAGGAGACTCATCTACTCTTATCAATGATACAAAAAAATATATATCAATACTCAAAATACAAGCGACCTATAGAGGACACATAACAAGAAAATTATATAAATTAGAAAAATTAAATTATCAAAATAAAAAAATTATGTCACTAACTACTTTCATTACCAACAAAAAACTAACAAATAAAGAGTTAGTCGAAAACGATATAGAAATTTATTTACAAAACCGTAAGAAAATATTTGATATGTTGTGATTTTTCAATACTATTATTCCAATTATTTTTCAATAACAACATAAAGGTATGTCTATAAATTTAATATATTACTATCGTATCCAACCATCAAAAATGTCATAAACCCTTTTCATAAATTATTTTCCAATAATGACATAAAGGTATGTCTATAAATTTAATATATTACTATCGTATCCAACCATCAAAAAAAATCGCAACAAGTTTTTTCAACACTAACATAAAATTGTATTTTTATGTTTAATATATTGCTTATGCATCAAGTTATTAATATTTATAATAATAACCTATTTCGGTTGTTCATGTTGTTAATCGTCAATATTTATGCGTTTAATAACTATGAATCACTGTCTAAATTCGATAATATTGTTACGCTCGTTAATGAAACACTTCCGATTAGCATAATTTTGTTAATCAGTTATTTTGCAGATTATATTAGAACTGGATTCAAAAATATTGACCTATTACATAAGTTTGAAATCAAATATCATGAATATGAAAATTATATTTATCTATTGTCAATGACATTATTTATATATTTTAACAAATTTATTTTTCAGTTAATGTATTTTTGGTGCGTCAATATTAGTGCTATAATAAGTTATTCTATCAACTATATATTTAATTTACCACTTATTCCATTTGCTATTAACCATATCCAAAAAAACATGATTAATGATTCATTCAAAATTTCATATTACAATAACCTAATGGTGACATTCGGAATTATATATTTACTATGTTTGTATTACATGCGATATACTAATGGAAAACATTATGAATTATTCGGTTTGGTATATCTTATAACTCACTACTTTATCGCACCTAGCATTTTCAAACTTATTCTCAACAAAAATTTCGATATAATAATATATTTCAATTTTAAAATTATCGTTACAGTCTTTATTAACCAACTTATTAATTTCGTCATAAATATCGTTTATCCTAGTTGGATAAATAATAATCTCATACCCTTCGGTGGTTTGTATTTGTGGAGTTTATACACCTTTCTTGCCTATTTTGTTTTAGAAATATACGATCCAAAAATATTGTTCGGATACATGATTATTGCTTTTCAATATCAACAAAATCCGAATAATTCTTCTAAACAATTTAAATCAATTCCTAACCAACTTATATGTATTTTTATCGATTGTGTAAATATATTTTTCAACGAATATAAAAATAGAGAAAATCAAAAAAAAATTAATAATCATACATACAAATTAATAACATACACCAACAAAAAAGATAAATACATATCATATTACCAAATTAAACTTTATGATAAATTATTAATCCCACAAAATGAAACTGTTCCACAAGATTGTGTTGCTATTGAAAATGTCGATAACAGAGATTCTCTCATATCAATCAATACATCGAAAATTGATGGAGAAATTAATGATAAATTTAAGAAAATAGTTAATTATAAAAAAATAGATAAAAATAGCGATATTAATTTTCTCATCGATACACTTAGTAAAAATGATGCATATTTTATCAAAAAAGGAAGCATCGTTAAAAGTAATACTGTCATCGTCATCATTAACATACCCAATACCAAAAATTATTTACCAAAATTAAATAATAATAAATATTCATATTTCCTAAAATATATTGAAAAATTTTTTATCATACATACCCTATCACTAACGGCAATTCACGCATCGATATACTTGATTATATACAACGAAATCACTATCTACACAGTGATACATATTTTGATGAGTGTTCAAATGATCAACCCAATGATTCTAAATACCATACTACTTTTCACAAATAATTTATACAAAAATATAAACCTATCACTCAATGCAAAATTTAAATTAATTAGTATATTTAATAAACAATTTAAAAACATAAATACCAAACTAATCCATTTCACTGATAAAACAGGAACACTCACAAAAAATAAACTTACGTTTTTTGGAATAGGTTACCCACAAAATGATATATGGAAATTTTATAGTTTGGAAAATATTAAAAATGATAATAAAATCATTCGAATTATAGTTTCATGCACACTCAACGATAAAATTAATGATAATATAGTTCCCGAAGAAAAAGCGATATTTAATTCTCTAGATGTCAAATGGTTTTCATCAAAAAATTTAGCCGAATACACAACTAAACAAGTTGAAGTTTCTAATAAATATTTTGTCGTTAATTCTATTAATCTTGGTATCGATAAAATACTCCGTGGTTCATATACCCTTCTAATCAGAAAAAATCATGAAACAAACACCACGATCTACAATATAATTATCCAATGTAGTAATAATTTGTTTAGCAAATTAAGCAAAAGTCCCATTATACTAAATACTGAAAAAACAACTATTTCAAAAGAAGATCTCAATGAACTTGATAAACATACTGACTCAAATGGAGCACCCCGTTTCTGGAATTTACTAATTAGTCAAGATTTTAATGATGATATGTTTAATTCTCAAAAATTAAGTTATGAAAATATAAGAAATATCAGTATTGATTCAATCAACAATAATTTTATTATTAATATCGAAAAATATCATCACCAAATTATTAATTTCATATCAGATCTGGAATTCAATTATATTGGATGCCTACTAATTAAAGATATATACATGGACAACGCAAATAACCTAATCAAATTCAATGAAAATCATCTGAAATGCAATACGTGTATGATTACTGGAGACAACTATGCTAACGCTAGTATCATTGCAGAACACCTTGATTTCGATACCAATAATAATATTTTTTACTGTAGCGTTGATGAATTTAACGATTATATATTATCCAACAACAAAAAATGGTTTATTAACAAAAATATAGTATTTTATAACTGCGAACCTGAAAATAAAGAACTTATTATAAAATATTTTAAAAATCACGAATTTGATATTATATACTCTGGAGATGGACTAAATGATATTTATGCTATGCGAGAAAGCGATTTTGTTATCAGTTTTCCTGATTCATCATTATGTATCGATAACAAATACCAAATTAATCCATACGTTGAAATTCAAACGGATATGAATATTAATACATTAGACTGGAATACATACCTTGATAAACAATTATTTTCAGATGTCATGGATTTAATTAGAATTAACAATAACACTATTAACACCGTTTTAGTTAAACAAACCATCCTTTCTGGATTGTATGGGGGGTTTATCATGACAGTCAAATACAATCAATTTAGTGACCCATTTGATACTTTTTATTACCAATTTTTTATGTTGTTTTCGACAATCATCAGTTTCAAACATTTGTACCTTCCAACACAAATATCCTTCAGAATAAACAAACAAAATTTATTTGAATATATTAAATATTATTTCGTTGGATGCGTTATTTTCTTCATACCATATTATCTCAATATTAATATAAATATTTCTCTTCTCGTGTTGTTATTTATACAAATGTTATACACTTGATAAATTTCAACCACCATAAAAAATTTCTTATGTTGTAATATAGATTACGTCATGGTAAGCAAAAAATCACCTAGAAAATCATCTAGAAAATCATCCAGAAAATCATCTAACAAAAAATCCAAGGGGGGTTCTGCATATTCTCAATCCAATATCGATAACAGTAAGTTTGTTTGTAACTATAGTGGAGTTTATGGTGGTGCGTTAAGTCCAAAAAACATTAACGATATGTCTTTAAAAGGAAAATTACCACAAATTCACGATCCATTACATTCCGTTGGTGGTTCAAACAACAAAATAATGTATCGATTGGAATCAAGCAAAAAAAATAAAAAATACAACCAACGTGCTGGAGGAGTTATTGAAAATTTAGTTAATTCCGTTCGCAGTTATGCATCTGGAACTCCTTCTTCATCCATACAGGGTGTTGGAAGTTCCCTTGATAATTATGAAAAAAAACTGGGCGATTTAAAATATCAACTAGACCAAGCAAACAATCAACAATCCACTAACGCAAAAACAATCAGTGATTTACAAAAAATCGCTGGAAGTGGGGGAGAAGTAAAAATCAATAATAATAATGAACCCAAAGAAGAAGAAATCAATAATAATAATAATAATAATAATAATAATAATAATAATGAACCCAAAGAAGAAGAAATCAATAATAATAATAATAATAATAATGAACCCAAAGAAGAAGAAGGAGAAAACAATAATAATGAATCAACAGGAGGTGGAAAAACCAAAAAAACTAAAAAACCCAAAAAAAAAAGTAATAAAAAACGTGAAGTTCGTAACAGTAAATGGCTAAATGAAGTTAAAAATGTTATGAGAACATCAAATGTCCCTTATTCAAAGGCATTGAAAATGGCTAGTGAAAATCGTAAAAAAAAATTATAATAAATCATCTTTATCTACGTTTGTCATAAGAATACTAAATTCTGAATAATAACTAATATTTGTAAATGTATAACACGAAAAATCATATTCCGTCGCCATGTGGTATTTAAGAACATATTCAATCTCTCTTGTTCCATATTCTTCGATTACTTCGTTTTTTGGAACAAATGCTAGTTTGTTCATTATTTCTTCAACATCAATTGATTTTTGTAATTTTATACAATATATATAAATATTATTTTTCATATTTATTTTATTATATTTCTAATATCGAAAGTAAAGAATATTATAAAAATAATTGGTATCACATAACAAACATACATCAGTAAATACGAAATAAATTTATTATAAAAATCATATTCTATTATCGCATAAATAAACATATCATCAATATCATAAAAATTAACAGTAGCACGTATAGTTTTGTGTTTTTGTTTATTATGAAAATATTTATCCAAATAATAATTTTTTGGAACTAAAATTGTTCTAGAACTTATTAATTTATGAAAAATATATTCTTGTTCAATATGATTATTTTCAAAATAATCATTCGAGTAATTATATTTTGATATATTTTTTCTACCAATGGTCATACATATGTATCCTCCATTAATAACAATACTTGTTATCTTTATCCGAAATCGAAATTTAATAAATATATCATTTGTGGTTAAATCCTGATAATTTATTTTTGAAAATAAATAACAATTTTTAAATAAATATTTATTTTTGAAATATAAAAAATATGAACATAAATTATAATAAAATATATGAATATTAGTAACAAATTTTGTTTCGTTTTTTAACTTATTATAAAATTGTTTCATTTTATAATATACATAAGTATTTACTCAAATATTTTAATGACTATTATGCATTTCTTTTTCACAATCAAAACATTTAGTTGGTTGTGCAAGATAACCTAATTTAGCATTTCCCGTTCTACCCACTAATTCTTTCTCACAATCAAAACATTTTGATGGTTGTGCCATCCATTTGTAACTTTGTTTAAAATCTTTTTCACAATCAAAACATTTAGATGGTTGTGCTAGGTGCATTTGAAAATTTTCGATACGAGTTTCGTTATTGGTATGTATAAATATCACAACCACTAATAACGCCACTCCGATGATTAAACTAAAAGATAATTTATTTTTCATTCCATATATACCATAATTATATTTTATTCATTCATATGAAAATGTAATATATGGTATTCCATATATACTAACAAAAAATATAACTACCATACACAAAAATGGAATATTACTAATATCATACTTATTGTTAGTATGAATGACTGATAATATTGAGAATAATAACATTATTCCAATTAAACTAATAAAACCATAAGATATTTCGTTTGTCATTTTAATATATCACAATTACATTTTTATTCGTCTTCATTTAACTTAATAAATAAATCCATATATGCATGTTTTAAATCACATAAGTAATTATCACAATGATGCATCGATATTGGACTTAAACCACCGAATCCAAATATTTTTTTAATGAAATCAAAAATCATATTACCTTCCCTATGACGATAATTATCCTTTGTTATGTATTTATCCTTAATAACATACCTTGGAAACAATAGATAATAATCAGGTAAGGGGGGCAATGTAGGAACAATATCTTCCTCATTTATAAACTGGATATTTGATTTCACAAGTTCAGAAAAATAAGCAACAAAATTTTTGTCACCTATTTTTGGACATCCGAATGTTACACAATTTATTGTAATGTCCTTGTGTTTGTCCATCAAATAAGCAGTCGCTAATGTCGCTGTTGCACCTCCTAAACTGTGTCCTGTTATGTATATCTTATCATTTGGATGCGAACTTACAAAATCCAATATATATTTTTCTACAATACATAATGATGTATCAAACGATTTCAAAAACCCCTCATGAACAAATATATCATCGTTTATGAATTCAACCTGTTTAATATCCAAATCATCTATTATTTCATGAATATCATGCGTTCCTTGATAAGATAATACCAATTTATCACTAAATCTAAAAAAACCCCAATGAACATCAACATCCAATTGTCCTATCTGAATATTACTTTTGTATAAATTTGGTCTTTTTTTCAAACGCCCAAGTAACTCGAAAAAATCCTTTTGAACACCATCACTATCATTCACGATATGTCGCTTATTATTAGTATTCATCATTTTTGACGTTGCGAGTTCGTATAACTTATCTACATATCTATCTGTTTGATATATTAAGTCTGATAAAACACAACAATCTAGTATGTTTTTCTGCTCGGAATAATGAAATAAATTACCCATGCTCATAATGTATATATCATACATTCACATTATTATATATCATTTGATAGAATAACAAAATATATAAAATATCGTGTTAAATATATTAAATTATTTTATTATATTAAATAAATCATAAAATGACAACAAATGAAGAAGACACATTAGTAGATCTAGACGATAATACACCAGTTGATGTAAATGAAGTTAATAAAAACGTTGAACAACAAAAAAAAAAAGAAAAAGAAATAAATAGTGCCTTAGGTTGTTTAAAATTAACAATTAACTATGATAATTTCAGCAAAAAAATTCAAGTATCATCAGTTAAAATAATGTACGAAAATGATACGACACATACAATAAAAAATCCACATGACGATATTTTTAAATATATCATTGAAGGACAGGATTTAGTTGAAAAGTTTTTTTATGAGAAATATGAAAATATACAAAAATGTAAAATCATGGGAAAACTTAGAGAGAACAATGATTTTTTTATAAAAAATCATATATCTGATATTAATAAATCTGAAATTTTAAATGTTGAGTTTTTCTTTAAATCTGGAAGTTTCCAATCAAAATGGAATAACATAGATATTTGTAGTTCAGATTATTATATGTTTATTGAAAAACTGTCGAACATAATCAAAAAATATTATAAAATAAAACATAAATCCAATGTTCTAGTTAAACCACCTGATCATCTGTATTTTGATCTAAAGGCTTTCGAATATTCTAAAGATATGGATTAACTATAAATTTTTTAGATACAAAATAATTAAATATTCTATCTGCACGTTTATTTGTTTTAGATAATAAATTGGAGTTTAAACTATATTTATTGGAAATCATATTATTAAATTTAATTCTATCTCCATCATTTAATATGAATATTATTTTATGAAAAATAATTTTTATATAATTTTTTATTTTTTGTTTATTATCAGAATTTAAGTTTTCAAATATATTTTTTCCAGATTTTTTTAAACCATCTACATCATTTCTAAATTCCTCGTCAAACTTATATAAATCCTTTGTAATAATTTTAACTGATTTTGACATTAATTTATTAAACTCTCCATTATCTTCAAAAATATTACGATGTTCGGATGGTAATATTTTATTTACACCATTAAGTATCGCACTTTTATTACCATATTTACTATTTTGAATATCCTGTTCTATTTGTAATTTCAATTTACGTAACTCCTTATCTTGTGATAAATAAGTATTTAATATGCTACTTAAACCTTCTTTATCATTATCCATTTCCGTAAACGTGATAGGTTTGATTTGAATATGCTTTATTTTAGTTGAAAGTTTGGGTATTGTACCTCCTTTTTGTTTCATATAATTTAATAACATGTGATATATTATTCAGATTTTCTCAAAATTCTATAATGTATAAATTGATACAATACACAATATTTATTTTTTATAAAATAAATATTATTTTTCAACATTCTATAATATTCAAAAATATGAATTTCGAACGTTTCAGATTTATAATTATTTTTATTGAAAATGTTATATTCTATAATATTAAAAATCTGAATTTCAAACGTTTCAAATTTATGATTATTTTTGTTGAAAATGTTATATTCTATAATATTTTTATTTTATGATTTTTAACGCATTTAAATTTCGATTATTTTTGTTGAAATAGTCCTATACTATAATATTTTATTTTTGGGATTTTAAACGCATTAAAATTTTAATAATTTTTGTTAAAAAAGATACATTCTATAATATTTAAAAATTTAATATTTTGACGCACTATAATTTTTGAATAAACTATTATTTCAATAAAATTAAAATAAAATTATCTCTGACTCCGAGACAAATAAAATAAATTATACTCGTAGTCAGAGATGTTTTAAAAGTATTGAAAAAATAGCAATTACTCTGACATCGAGACAAATTAAATAAATTACACTCGTAGTCAGAGATGATTGTAAAAGTATTGAAAAAATAGCAATTACTCTGACATCGAGACAAATAAAATAAATTATACTCGTAGTCAGAGATGTTTAAAAAATTATTGAAAAAATAGCAATTACTCTGACATCGAGACAAATTAAATAAATTACACTCGTAGTCAGAGATGATTGTAAAATTATTGAAAAAATAGCAATTACTCTGACAACGAGACAAATAAAATAATTTACACTCGTAGTCAGAGATGATTGTAAAATTATTGAAAAAATAGCAATTACTCTGACATCGAGACAAATTAAATAAATTACACTCGTAGTCAGAGATGATTGTAAAATTATTGAAAAAATAGCAATTACTCTGACATCGAGACAAATAAAATAAATTATACTCGTAGTCAGAGATGATTGTAAAATTATTGAAAAATATATTTTCATTTTTATCTCTGAACACGAGATAAATCATAAAACATATTTATCAAAAAATAATATCCAACTCCAAAAAAATCGAAAAAAATTTTTATTGAATCACAAAATCACCGTTTTCATGCGTTTTTTTCCATCAGAAATGAACGATATTATAACCCCGTAATATACCCCCTATGAGTTGATTTTTGAACTACTCGGAACTCAGAGACAATCATTTTTGAAATTAAAAATTTAATAAAATTTTCCCTCTGATATTCGAGTTGTATGTCCATATATGCGTACGTATGAACATATCATGTTTGTCTCCTATCTCGAGATAAACATGAAAAAATATATTTTCATTTTTATCTCTGAACACGAGATAAATCGTAAAACATATTTATCAAAAAACAATATCCAACTCCAAAAAAATCGAAAAAAAAATTTATTGAATCATAAAATCACCGTTTTCATGCGTTTTTTTCCATCAGAAATGAACGATATTATAACCCCATAATATACCCCCTATGAGTTGATTTTTGAACTACTCGGAACTCAGAGACAATCAATTTTGAAATTAAAAATTTAATAAAATTTCTCCTCTGATATTCGAGTTGTATGTCCATATATGCGTACGTATGGA
>Ga0233429_1004482_pt1 | contig 12296 bp, 12 predicted proteins | sample SI_118_April2016_3_FD_179879 | JGI IMG/M metagenome (GOLD analysis project Ga0233429, IMG submission 179879) | Seawater microbial communities from Saanich Inlet, British Columbia, Canada - SI_118_April2016_135_MG | ecosystem: Environmental > Aquatic > Marine > Inlet | place: Canada: British... | reverse complement strand
GACATTCAGCAAGCCGACGGTCGGTCGTTTGATGCCCAGCTCAATACGTGCGCAGGCAGCGCCCATTATGGCAAATTGCACCAGATTTTCGGCATCGCATTTAACGTTTGCCCCGAGGTCCAGCATGGCGCTTTCGCCGCGGATTGTCGGGAAAAACGAAATCATCGCCGGTCGGTCAATATCCGACTGGGTTTTCAGTACAAACTTGGCCATGGCCATCAGGGCACCGGTATTGCCCGCAGACAACACCCCCTGGGCCTCACCGCTTTTGACGGCATTGATCGCCAGTCGCATGCTGCTTTCCCGACCCCGGCGCAGGGCCTGGGCAGGCTGATCGTCACTGCCAATCGCATGGGGTGTATGACGAATTTCAGCCCGACCCTTGAGGCCAGGCTGTGCATCCAGCAACGGTTTTATCCGTGCTTCATCCCCATATAAAAGAACATCCAGATCGGGATACCGCTCACACGCAATGACGACGCCACCGACAACCATGCCAGGGCCACCGTCGCCCCCCATGGCGTCCAGAGCAACAGTAATTCTTTTACTCAAAGCGGTTCACTCCGGTCATTCCGGGTGATCCGACTTTAAATTGAAGCCGAGGCGTCGACTACTTCACGGCCATTGTAGTGGCCGCATTCACCGCAAACGTGATGCGGGCGCTTCAGCTCACCGCATTCCTGACATTCTTCGTGTGATGCTGACACCAGACTGTCATGTGATCGTCGTTGTCCACGCCGGGACGTCGAAATCTTACTCTTTGGTACGGCCATAACTCGGTTATTCCTCTATCAGTTCCCGGTACAATACAACATCATACCGGTACGCTCAAATTCCTGAATGTTCCCGAAAACGGGAATTCCAGTCGCGATCTCAATCCGTCTTCAACGAAGCCAATACAGCAAACGGGTTGTCCCGCACCACATTATCTTCGTCATTGTCTCCGCTCCGGGTTTTTTCCATCTCCACATCGTCACGACGGGGATAGGGGTCCAGAGACAGGGACAGGTTTTCGACTATCAACTCACCGATTTCAGCAACACCGCCACGCAATATTTCAGGCGGATCTACATCATCGGCATCAAATACCATTTCACCGTCTTCCAGGCTTTCCAGCCAGTCATCGACGGTTTCAGGCAACTTTTTGTCATTCCCTGTCGTCCCGGGCGATCCCGTGCCAATAACATCAGCCGGATCAGCGCCTTTCGGCAGGAAATCAACTTCAAACTCATGTGACACCGTCGCCGTTACGGGCTCAAGTGTCACGACGCAAGACTGTATCACATCCGCCCGGAATGCGACATGCAGATGAATCCCCTTGTAAGGACCCCGCTGCTGTTGACGTGAAAGCAACGGCGACGCGGTCACGTCAGCCTGGAAACTTTCCATCGCCAATAATCCCATTCTTGTTGCCAGAGCTTCACGTTCAGCTTCCGTCGCTGAAAACGCAATAACTTCCCCATCTTCCGCGATATTATCAACACGGATGATACGGCTGAACTCGGCTTCCTGAATGACATTACCGTTGTTATCGGACATATTGTCCTCCACCGGTATCAAGAGCGATACCGGTTCGCCCGGGATCGCTTTTTCTCAAATCTTCTTTGCTTCGCAGCTGGTTACAGTCATCAAGTGTTTCAATCAAGATTGATAACACCCTAGCTCCCAAAATATGGTAAGCGCGCGGCAAAATACGCAATGCTTTGGCCCGGGTCAACGGCTTTCCGCACTGAATTCAGCCTGGAAAGCTATTTTTCCATCTAAAAGTGCTTCAAAGTCCTGAGTCGCCAGAAAAACGGCCTGTTTTTGCACATATTCCTCAAGGTATTGCGACTGTATGTCGAGTACTTCATCCACTAAATCCACCTTGCCAAAAACGTTTCGTTTCAGGGCGTTGGCCAATGATCCGGTTGATACAGCTTCATCGTAGGCCGCCAGACGGCCATAAAAAGCCTTGGCCATGGCCTTCATATGTTTGCCAACGCGCACATCGGAAATGCCGATCTGGCGCACGTTCCGGTCAAAATCCTGAATCATGTGGTCAAACAATGCCTGCCCGAGCTTCTCGCGTCTTGCCTGCAGGTCCGCCGGCACCGTCTTGAAATGGCTCAAGACGATCCAGACATGCAGAATTATCATGTCAAAACGGCCATCGACGGTATCCGGGACACTGTGATCGGCGTAAAAGGCTGGTGTACGGGCCTGAATGACCAATGCCTCGTACAAATTTCGGGCGTCTGCCTTGCGTTTTGGCTCTTTGAAAAGACGGCTTAAGAACATAAGATTTCGAACTTTTACATTATTCTGGCGTTGCGGCCTGCGCTGTCGTTGACAGGGACCGGTGAGCAGTGCAGTTTTGCGCGACGAGACAAATACCCGGTGCTGGACGCAGTGTCTAACACGGGATCAAACAAAACGATAGCTGATGTTTTCTGACAAAAATATATTGCAAAAAACCGGAGGCCTGAAGAGCCTGAACCGTGCTGTCAGGGCGTCTGTGGTCGTGCTGGGCCTGTTGACGGCCGTCGGGGCCTGTACACCCACAGAATATGTCCGTGGCTACGTCCCGACCGCCGAGACCATAAACAAGCTCAAGAACGGCGTAGACAACAAACGAAAAGTTGTTCGTCTGGTGGGCTCCCCTACCAGCGTGTCAACTTTCGAAAGCAGTACCTGGTATTATGTATCGCGACGCAGCCAGCAATTGGCCTTTTTTGAGGAAGAAATGCTGGACCAGCAGGTCGTGGCAATCGACTTTGACAAAACCGGCTTTGTGAAAGCTGTACGTCGTTACGCCATGGATGACGCACGCAATATTATTCCCGTTGGCCACAGGACGGTCTCGCACGGGCGTGAACTGGGTATCCTGAAACAGATGTTCGGCAACCTTGGCCGCTTTACAAATGACAGTACCGGCGGCTAGTTTTTTTTAGCTTCTTTTTGTGACAACAAAAAACCCGCCCCGGTTTCCCGGGGCGGGTTCTTTTGTTTCGGTATCGCAGGCTTAGTGAGCCAGCGTTGCCAGAAGCAGCAGAGCCACGATGTTCGTGATCTTGATCATCGGGTTCACGGCTGGACCAGCGGTGTCCTTGTAAGGATCACCAACGGTGTCACCGGTCACTGCGGCATGGTGAGCGTCTGAGCCCTTGCCACCGTGGTTACCGTCTTCGATGTACTTCTTGGCGTTGTCCCAGGCACCGCCGCCTGCCGTCATGGAGATGGCGACAAACAGTCCTGTAACGATAACACCCATCAACATGGCGCCAACGGTTGCGAAAGCAGCACCCTGGCCCGCGATGAAGTTGAAGACATAATAGACAACAATAGGTGCCAGAACTGGCAGAAGTGATGGGATCATCATTTCCTTAACCGCAGCTTTGGTCAGCAGATCAACAGCACGACCGTAGTCAGGCTTGCCTGTGCCTTCCATGATACCGGGGATTTCCTTGAACTGGCGGCGAACCTCCAGCACAACAGAACCAGCAGCACGGCCCACAGCGGTCATAGCCATGGCACTGAACAGGAACGGCAACATGCCACCGATGAACAGGCCAACAACGACATACGGGTTGCTGAGAGAGAAGTCGACAACGACATCCGGGAAGAATGCCTTGAGGTCTTCTGTATAGGCAGCAAACAACACCAGGGCTGCCAGACCGGCAGAACCAATGGCATAGCCCTTGGTAACGGCTTTCGTTGTGTTACCCACGGCATCGAGCGCATCAGTTGTTTTACGAACTGATTCGTCCATTTCAGCCATTTCTGCAATGCCACCGGCATTATCTGTAACAGGACCGTAGGCATCAAGAGCAACAACCATACCGGCCAGGGCCAGCATGGCGGTGGCTGCAATAGCGATACCAAAGAGGCCAGCCTGCATGTTTGCAACCACGATACCACCGCAGATGATCAGCGCTGGAATAGCCGTAGCTTCGAGTGAAATGGCCAGACCCTGGATCACGTTCGTGCCGTGACCGGTTTCGGAAGCCTTTGCAATCATACGCACAGGACGATAATCGGTTGAGGTGTAATATTCAGTCACCCAGATCACCAGACCTGTAACCACCAGGCCGGCAACGGCACAGATGAACAGGCTCATGCCCGTGAAAGTCTGACCGGCTACGGTCATTTCCGTACCCATGCCAAGAACATATTCAATGGTCGGGTAAATGGCGACGGCTGAAAGAACAGCTGAAACCACGAAACCTTTGTACAGGGCACCCATGATGCTCTGGCTTGCGCCAAGCTTCACGAAGAACGTACCGATGATTGACGTGATGATGCAGACAGCACCAATGGCCAAAGGCAAGGTCATTGTCGCAGCACTCAGGGCGGCGTCGCTGGCGAAGAAGATCGAGGCCAGAACCATGGTTGCGACAACTGTCACAGCATAGGTTTCGAACAAATCAGCTGCCATACCGGCACAATCACCAACGTTATCACCAACGTTATCAGCGATAACGGCAGGGTTACGGGGATCATCTTCCGGAATACCGGCTTCAACCTTACCCACCAGATCGGCACCAACGTCAGCGCCTTTGGTGAAGATACCACCGCCCAGACGGGCAAAGATGGAAATCAGCGAAGCACCAAAGCCCAGCGCAACCATGGCATCAATAAGCTCGCGCCCACTGACTTCCATGCTCAGCAGGATACCGTAGTAGCCACCGACAGACAGCAGTGCCAGACCGGCAACCAGCATACCTGTTACAGCACCAGCCTTGAAGGCAACATCCAGGCCTTCAGCCAGGCCGACACGGGCAGCTTCAGCTGTACGGACGTTTGAGCGTACGGATACGATCATGCCGATGTAGCCAGCTGCGCCGGAAAGAACAGCGCCAATGGCGAAACCGGCAGCTGCCAGTGAACCAAGTGCGATGAAGGCGATGATGAAAACGACAACACCGGCGATGGCGATTGTCCTGTATTGGCGGTTCAGATAGGCAGATGCGCCTTCCTGAATAGCGCCTGCAATCTCTTGCATACGTTCGTTACCGGCACTGGAGGCCATGATAGATCGGCTGGTATATAAACCGTAAAGTACGGCTAATACGCCGCAACCGATTACGAACCACAACAACGTTGGCATGGTTGGTATCCCTCTTGTTAAATCAGATAATTTGGTTAAAGCCCTGCGGCCCCGCAAAAAAACGACGTTATTCAGGTCTGTTCGCGACAAAAAGTCACTCAAGGCCCTGAAAAACATGAAAGCCACACTTAAAGTCGGGCGGGAACATAAGCGAGAACGACACAAAAGGCAACCGCTTCAACAGCCCTCATGCTGCACTGCAACAAAGGGCCGGAAATAATCAGATCGGAACGTTGCCCGATCGATTATCAGGTCGCGATACGGGCCTCTTTTCGACGTTTCAATGCCAGCCAAAGGCTCGCCAGGAAAGATATGATGAGGAATGGAATGGCGACCTGATTAAGCGACTCCCAGCCCATAAAATGAAAGATCGATCCCGAAGACAGGGATGCGATAGCAACCGTGCCAAAAACAAGGAAATCGTTAAAGCCCTGAACCTTGGCTTTCTCGCTTTCGCTATAACATTCCGTCAGCAGGGTCGTGCCGCCGATGAAAAGAAAATTCCAGCCAATCCCCAGTACGATCAAACCACCAAAATAGTGATGCAGTTCGTGACCAACCAGGGAAACGCCAACACATGCAGCCAATAATACAGCTCCAGCCATCATGACGTTTAAAACACCGAATCGTTTGATCACCGTTCCCGTAAAGAAGGAAGGTCCGAACATGCCAACAACATGGGCCGTGATAACGTCAAAGGAATTTCCCAAGGCCGCTTTTTTATCAAATGCGATACCCAATTCCCTCGCACTTGCCTCGGCATCTGCAACGATAGAAAGCGGTGTGGAAGTCATGATCAAACTCATGACCCCATAACCGACCATGGCGCCGACAACAGCGACGATAAATGCCGGTTGTTTGGCAATTTCCTTAAGCGGGCGACCGGATGTGCTGCGTTGCTCCGCTGTCAGATTTGGAATCCGCACCAGGAGTAATAACGTTCCCGCCACAAAGGCGATACCAATCGTGGAAACGTAGGACCCCAGATAAGTGTACGACGCAAATAACCCCTGGGTCAGTTTTGCGCTTTGAGGTCCCAGAAAAGCGGCTGCGACACCACCAAACATGACCAGTGATATTGCTGTCGGTCGAAACTCAACACTGGCTGCATCCGCGGCAGCAAAGCGATACTGCTGGACAAACGAATTATTGACGCCAACCAGACCAGTGCCCACGCAGAATAGCCAGAAATTATGGGTGTAAATCGCCCAGGAACAAATTGAAGCACCCGTCATGCCAATGAGGATACCCGTTATAAATCCATATTTTCGGCCAACACGACGCATCCAGAAGGAAGCTGGAATCGTAAAAAGCATGGTTCCAATCATCACGCTCGCAACTGGCAAGGTTGCAAGCAATTTATTATCTGCCAGCGAATATCCGACCAGGGCACCAAGTGCAATAAGGATAGTATTGTTTGTATTGGCCAGAGCCTGACAGACTGACAGGACAGCCACGTTGCGTTTCATGTGTTCCAAGGCGGGTATCTCCACCGCCCATAGATAAATACAGGCGGGACCAGGTTTATCGGACTCTTGTGCGGAACTACTCTCAGGCCGAAAAAACCTGACAAGCAGAATTTGGAAGTTATCGGCATGCAGGTGCCGAAAAATTGATTATTTTAATTAGACGATAAAATCAATTTTGTCACGAGAACACCATCGACGATTTTGTCACCATACAATTCGATCGCAACCTTGAACATGCTGTCCTTTATGGCTCGAATGTCGATCCCCGGTACGCCATCTTCGCGGTTTACATTCTCTTTGTGTAATACCCGAAAGACCTTGTCTCTGAAAAACGGCAGTTCGGCAAAAACCAGATCCGAGTCAGAACGATCCTTGAGAACGATTTTGGCGTCCATAAACATATAATGAGAGAACTGTCGATTTCGGGAAACGGGCAGGCTGACACCGTCAAGGGCGACATAGCCCGGGACCTTTTCGAAGGTGATACCTTCTTCCGACAATTGTTCAAAGTTACCCAAGACAAGAAAGATCGAACCGCCTGCGCCAGCCAGCAGGAAGATAAATACAAACGCGGCGATCATGATCTTTTTAGTGCTCAAGGGTCACCTGCCAATTCCAGCGGATAATTCGAAGCCCGGATAATGCCACATTTATTCATGGTCATCCAGCTAAGATACCACAGACGGCCGAACCAGGCGTTTCAAAAATGTGTCCAGCCACTCGATGTTACGGGCAAACTATCACCATTTTGCCCCCGGACCTCGATTATCTTTTCCGCTGTGACCGTGCCAATGGGCGTTATGGATAATTCAAGATCCTTTGAAATCTTGCGAATCCTGGATGCGGCCGATTCAGGCGCTGTGAAGGCGAGCTCGTAATCTTCACCGCCAGCAATCAACTTCAGTCGTGAGTTTTCATCGGTACCGACAATACGGGCAGCAGCATCTGAAACCGGAACATCTGACAATACCAGTTTCATGCCAACGTCGCTTGCAGAAGCAATATGGGCAAGATCAGCAACCAGGCCATCCGAGATATCTACCGCAGCAGTGGCAACACCTGCCAGAGCCTGCCCCAATTCCAGACGGGGTTCCGGACACTGCAATCGGGCGACCAGGGCATTTCGGTCATCCCTGGAGACATTGTCAAAGCCCTGCCCCTCCGGGTCCTGAACAAGCGCCAGACCAAGACCAGCATCACCAATAGTACCGGATACATATATTGTATCGCCTGGGTTCGCCCCGCTTCTAAGAAGAGATTTACCGGCAGCGACCTGACCAAGGGCCGTCAGGGACAATACAAGTGGCCCTGCGGTCGAAACTGTATCCCCACCCAGCAGACCAATATTAAATGTACGTTGATCGGCAGCCAGGCCATGCGCAAAACGCTGCAGCCAATCTTCGCCAACGGTCGATGGCCGGACCAGTGTCAGCAGATACCCGATGGGTTTTGCACCCATGGCCGCAAGATCAGAGAGATTTACGCGGAGCAGTTTCCGGGCAACAAGGTTCGCAGCATCTGCCGGAAAAAAATGAACATCTTCCACCATTGCATCAACAGTGGTCACCAGGTCAAAACCTTCCGGGACGCTGAAGACAGCGGCGTCGTCTTTCAGACCAAGTGCAGCGGGTGTTGAAGAAGTCAGCGGCGCAAACAGGTCGGCAATCAGGTCAAATTCGCCCCGACCGGCCACTTTACTTTCCCTTGCCTTTGCCTTTTGAAGTACCGTCTTTCAATTCGCCCGGGCGAAGTTCACGGCTCAGTTTGTCCAGAACGCCGTTTGCAAATCCGGGTTCCTGGTTTTCATAAAAGGAATGCGTAACGTCGACATATTCATTGATAATCACGCGCGATGGAACATCAATACGGGCCATCAATTCATAGGCACCTGCACGCAATATCTGGCGCAGGGTACGGTCCAGTCGAGCTGTAACCCAACTGCCTGACAAGGCACCATTTATTTTGGCATCGATATCTTCAAGTTGCCCGTATACACCACGAACGATGTCGGTAAAAAATTCAGGGTCGGCGTCGGCATATTCGACGCCTTCTATTTCTGATCCCAATCTGATGTCGATAAATTCGCGAATAACAGTATCAGGTGTCGCATCGGCTGTTTCGATCTGATAAAGCGCCTGTACAGCGCCAAGCCGCGCCGCGCTGCGGCGCACGCTTTGTGAGTTTTCGTTCATCGAGGCGGCAAAATCTGACGTTTGACGTCAATCATACGGATCGCAGCAGCAGCGGCAAATCCACCCTTGTTGCCTTTTTCAGGGTTGGCGCGAAACATCGCCTGTTCCTTGTTTTCACAAGTCAGTACGCCATTTCCAACAGCGACCGAGAAGTTCAGGGCAATATCCATAAGACCGCGGGTCACTTCCTGGCAGACGTGATCATAGTGGCTGGTTTCGCCCCTGATCACGCACCCCAGCGCAACATAGCCATCAAAACGACGTCGACCGCCAACCAGTTCCAGTGATCGCACAGCCATCCGGATTGCACCTGGAATTTCAAATGCGCCGGGCACTGATACACGGGTATAGGTGCCGCCAGATTTGCCTATTTCCGCCAATGCACCTTTGACCAATTCTTCCGAAACGTCCGCGTAATACTCGGAATCGATGACCAGCAGATAAGGACCTTCATCCATCGTCTTGTACCTTTAATCAGAAAAAACCTGTGCCAGTCTACAACTTGCACATTTAACAATACGTAACCGCTACAATAGCCGCCAAAAGCCTAATTTTCCAGCGTTGGAATGGCCCGTTGTTCGACAATTTTTAATCCATAACCTTCGATACCAACAACACTGCGTTTGGTATTCGACAGCAGGATCATCTCGTGGATGCCAAGATCAGCAATGATCTGGGCGCCAATGCCGTAATCGCGTAGATGCTTGCCGTCATCAATGGGCTGCCCAAGACTTTGCCGAACCTGGTCAGAAAGGCTTGTTCGACGAGGCTCACGCAGCAACACAATAACGCCGCGCCCTTCCCGCTCGATCTCCCGCATGGCCGATTCAAGTTGCCAGCCAGCAGGGCCTTCCCCTGCCAGAACATCGTTCAGAACAGAATGGGCGTGCATCCGAACCAGTACCGGCTCGTCACCACTTATATCGCCTTTTACAAGGGCAATATGCTCTGCATACTCGACCTTGTTGATATAAACATGCAGCTTGAAATCGCCGCCATACCGGCTGCTGAAATCCGTCTCAACTGTTTTTTCTACCAGTTTGTCGTTGCGGCGGCGGTACGCGATCAAATCCGCAATCGTGCCGACTTTCAAACCATGGAACTGGGCAAATTTCACGAGGTCGGGCAACCGCGCCATGGTGCCATCATCGTTCATGATCTCACAGATGACGCCGGCAGGGTTCATCCCGGACAACCTGGCGATATCAACCGCAGCTTCGGTATGACCGGCACGCACCAATACGCCACCATCCTTGGCAACCAGCGGGAATACGTGACCCGGGCTGTGAATGTCCGTTTTTCCCTTGGCAGGATCGATAGCAACTTCAATTGTTTTTGCACGATCTGCGGCGGAGATGCCGGTGGTAACGCCTTCAACGGCTTCGATTGAAACTGTAAATGCTGTGCCGTGACGGGTGCGGTTGTGGGCTGCCATCAAAGGCAAATCCAGTTCCTTCACTCGTTCGCTGGAAAGTGTCAGGCAGATCAGGCCACGGCCATTTTTGGCCATGAAGTTGATGATGTCCGGCGTTGCCATTTCGGCTGGGATGACCAGGTCACCCTCGTTTTCGCGATCTTCATCGTCCACCAGAACGATCATGCGACCGGCACGGGCCTCTTCCAGAAGCTCTTCCGGGGTGGACAAAAATTCGTGGTCACTCACTTGGGTTACTCCTCTGCCAGCCGCGCCACATAGCGCGCCAGCACATCTATCTCAAGATTGATAATATCACCTGCCGCCGCTTCCCCGAAGGTTGTAACCGTCTGGGTATGCGGGATCAGGTTTACGCCGAACTGGCTGCCATTGGTTTCATTCACTGTCAGGGAAACACCGTTCAGGGTAACAGATCCCTTCGCCGCAATAAATTTGGCCAGCTTGTCCGGTGCTTCGAATAAATAGCGTTTGGAATCGCCCTCAGGTGTGATCGATACAATTTTGGCACTGCCATCTACATGGCCACTGACAATATGCCCACCGAGTTCGTCGCCCACCCGCAAACTGCGTTCAAGATTAATGTTTGCCCCTTCAGCCCAGTTGCCGAGGTTCGTCAGCGAAAGCGTCTCGCCCGAAGCATCAACAGCGAACCAGCCACCTTTGTCATCCGATCCCTTGTCGACAACTGTCAGACAGACACCGGAACAGGCAATGGACGCGCCGATATCAAAATCATCCGGGTCATAGGCTGTACCAATGACAAACCGGGTATCGCCACGTTTTTCAACAGCGCGAACCACACCTTTGTCCGTAATAATTCCGGTAAACATTTGCTCTCTCACTCTGCTTCTGTGGATGGAAACACTTCGTAGGTCTCCATCAGGTCCGGTCCGACCTGCTGCACATCTATCCGTTTCAGACGGGGTGCCTGATGCAAACCATCTATGCCAAAGCCCTGTGCTGCTGGAATGCCATCGCCACCGATGATCATCGGCGCATGGAACCAGACCACGCGATCAACCAGACGGGCTCTGAAAAAGCCTGCATCCAGCCGTCCTCCTGCCTCGACAAGTAAACGGGTTACGCCCCGAGTTTTAAGCGCCCTCAGGGCCTGATGCAAGGACGGACGGCCATCTTCGTCGGCATCAACAGTAATCAGTTGCACGCCTGCATCTTCGAAGACACGGGCTCTGGTTGGCTCAAGCCCGGCAAGGGTGACAATCCATGTTGGATGGTCTTGGGCAGTTGCAACCAGTCTGGATGTCAAAGGCGTCGCCAGGCGTCCGTCAAGAACCACCCTGATAGGCGAGCGATCCATCATTCCGGGTAATCGGCAGGTCAATTCGGGGTTGTCGCTTCGCACCGTGCCTGATCCAACCATGATTGCATCATGCGTAGCGCGCAGCAGATGACCTCGTGCACGGGCGTCACCGCCTGTTATCCACTGGCTTTCGCCAGTGCGTGTTGCGATGCGTCCATCCAGTGTTGTCGCGGTTTTGATGGTGACCAGCGGTCGATCCCGCGCCAGCGTTGAAAAGAAACCGGCATTCAGGGCCAGGGCTTCTTGCTCGCAAACACCCGTAACAACCTCACAACCTGCTTTTTCCAGCAATTTCAGACCACCACCATCGACACGAGGGTCCGGGTCGGTACAGGCAACAACAACTCGCGCGATGCCCGCATCAATCAGGGCGTTGGCACAGGGTGGGGTTTTGCCGTGATGGGCACAGGGCTCAAGCGTGACATAGGCTGTTGCCCCCTTCGCCAAGGGTCCGGCAGCGTCCAGAGCGCAGGTTTCTGCATGTGGTCTGCCACTGGGCATGGTATGGCCGCGGCCGACAATGCGACCGGGAAGTCCGGCGCTGGATCCCTGGTCCTGGCGAACCAGAACGCAGCCAACGGCGGGATTGGGAGCAACCGTCCCAAGAGCGCGCCGGGCAAGTCCCAGCGCAACTTTCATATATGCGTTATCTCTGGCCTCTGGCCTCAATCCTCAATGCCGTTCATGCCGCGCAGACCGCTGAGGCCTCCGACAAATTCTTCGAAATCCTTCGCTTCGCGGAAGTTCCGGTAAACAGATGCGAAGCGTACATAGGCAACCTGATCGAGAT
>Ga0233429_1004481_pt1 | contig 12296 bp, 10 predicted proteins | sample SI_118_April2016_3_FD_179879 | JGI IMG/M metagenome (GOLD analysis project Ga0233429, IMG submission 179879) | Seawater microbial communities from Saanich Inlet, British Columbia, Canada - SI_118_April2016_135_MG | ecosystem: Environmental > Aquatic > Marine > Inlet | place: Canada: British... | reverse complement strand
CCCGGTAGAGTACCTGCCGCAATGCCGCCCAACATCATGGTAACCGGGGCAGTAACAAAAGTCAGATCGTCACCCAGCATGGAAATCGAGACCAAGGAGGCAGCAATAAAGGTCAGCGCGAGCCCGCTGTTAAACAGCGCCTGGCAAATCGCCAGAATGACAACACTTTTAAGGCTGTGAGGAGAGTCTTGGGACTGATCAATCATCTGCGAGATTTACGGGAGTGGCCGAAGTTAAGCAAGCACCCGAAGGATTAAAACCGCAAACTACTACTCGTCCTCAATGTCCTTGATATTACGCAGAACCATGTCGCGGAGGGTCACAATACCGAGAGGATTGCGGTCATGATCGATAACCAGGGCTCGGCTCAATTTAAAGTTCGCGAGCATTCTAATGGCGTAAACAATATTCATTTCTACTGGTACTGTCAGAACCGGCTTTGACATAATTTCATAGACGTTGACCCGCTTTGGTGACAGGTTTTGAGCGAGAACTCTGCTGGCAATATCAGAAACCACGACCAGGCCGAACTCATCACTGTCATCTCGTCGATTGACCAAAACCGAGCTCTTTTTATGCTCACGCATTAACACAGTCGCATCATGAACGGTGGCCGTGGCATCGATAGAAATGATGCTGGTGGTCATGACATCGGACACAATAGTATGGGATCGCTCGCTCATAATGATTCCTCAATTTCTTGAATAAGTGTTTCTTCCTGGGTTTTTAGGCCAACCGCATCTTCGATTTCAATCTGAATGGCAATGCCCGTCCCGGGTTCTTCATCGAACCGCCCGGCAATCGAGATGGTTTCGAGAATTTCCCGCGCTCTTGGTGCGGCGACCAGGAAAAGCAGGACATCACGTTGAGCGCTGAGGTCAAGACCAAGAAATGTCTTCTCTGGAACCAGTCCTTCTCCACGAACACTGGTAATGACGGTTGCCCCGGTGCAGCCTGCTTCGCGCGCGGCTTCAAGGACAGTTTCCGTTTTGTCATCGGCAACAAAGGCCATGATCATTTTAAGATTCATGTTTTTATCTCCTCATTAGTCTTTTTGTCCCGACCTCGCAGCCATGAGATTAACATGTCATATCCCAAAACTGAAATGATTGGAAACACACTGGCGAAAGCAATTAATCCAAATCCATCAAGCAATGGACTGCGTCCGGGAATCGCAGCCGCTAAGCCTAAACCCAGGGCTGCAACAACCGGCACTGTCACTGTTGAGGTGGTCACACCGCCCGAATCATAAGCGAGTGGAATGATGTATTTTGACGCAAAAAACGTTTGTATGATGACCACGGCATAGCCGGCCATAATGTAATATTGTAGGGGCGTTCCCGAAACAATCCGGTAGGCGCCGACACTCACACCGATCGCGACTCCGATCGCGACGGCAATTCTAAGACCAACGGCACGCAAGGTGCCACCTGAAACTTCTTGAGCCTTCAACGATACCGCGATTAGAGACGGCTCAGCGACGGTCGTTGCGAAACCAATGGCGGCGGCAAAAACATAGACCCACGCGTAGTCACCCCAGCGCACGGGACTGCCCTTAACAATGCCTAAAAATTCGGGGTCGGTCAGCATTTTCGCCATGGTGCGACCCAAGGGAAATAAGGCTTGCTCCAAGCCTACAAGAAACAAGCTGAGACCTAGCAATACATAAACAAAGCCAATCAAAACGCGCTTCAAATTTGCTGGTTTTCGCCGAATGACGACAATCTGAAATAACGACAGGATTAATATAATCGGCAAGACATCTAAAATCGTGCCAATTGTTACCTGAAATAGGTTTGTAAAAAAGCCGATCATACGATCATACCAAATATCAAAACAAAAATCATCGGCGTTAAGCTGGCAAAAGCGATCAAGCCAAATCCATCCAGGAGGGGATTCCTACCTTTGATCGTCGCGGCCAAGCCGACACCCAAGGCGGTTACCAAGGGCACTGTAATCGTTGAGGTCGTCACGCCGCCCGAGTCGTAGGCAATGCCGACAATTTCGGGTGGCGCGAAGTTTGTAATGATGATGACCAGTATGTAGCCACCAATAATAAAATATTGGATCGGCCAGCCGGCCAGAATTCGAAAGACGCCGAGTACCAAGGCGCAGCCAACCGAAACGGCGACAGTTATTCGAAGGGCGGTAGCATAAGACTCTTTTGCCTCCGCTTGGTTAAGTATCGTACCCGCTTGACCAGCGATATCTGCAGCCTCGGCGGCAACCGCAATGAGGGCCGGCTCGGCAATTGTGGTGCCAAAGCCCAGCAAAAAAGAGAAACTCAAAAGGCCGAAAAGGCTGCCTTTGCGGGTCATCGCCGTCGCCATTGCCTCACCGATTGGGAATAGAGCCATCTCAAGCCCTTGGACGAATAGAGCCAGGCCGAGAACGACGCTAATCAATCCTATAACCATGCCACCGATGTTTGGAAAAGGTTGTTGGAGAACGACAATCTGAAAAAAAGCGATAACGACTATGATTGGCACTAGATCGCGAAAGGCATCAGTGACAAGTTTTAAAAAACCAAATATCGCTTTGTTCATTGCAGTTTTGCACTACCGTTTAATAGCAATTGATCGTCAGCCCAACCATGATCGTAGCAAGTCATTACATTACTATAAATGGCTAATTGGTGAATTGATTTCACTCAAATCGGGAAGCGGAAAAGAAACACCGTGAATCCCCAAGGACACTAAGAACACCGAGAAAGATGGATACCCGGATCACGGGCGGGATGAGGGGGAAAACCGGGGTGATTTTTCGTGGGTGATTCGGGGAAAAATCGGTTTTTTTTAGATTTGTTGATAGCTTGTTCAAGGCATGGCTTGGTCTGGTTTTTCGGTGTTATTTTATTGTTTTATTACAATGGTTTATGGCTAAAAATTTAGCGGATAAATCAGCGATATTTAATGCCTGAATTGATTGTGAGAACGCCCTGAATTTGCTATAAATAAGGCTGTTAAGTCACCCGCAATTTTGGCCTGTTTTTGAGGTCAAAAGGCACTATTTTTGAACGGAATTTACTTTGACCCCACCACCTGATGACCTACCTCCTGAAGACACCCCCGAAGAAGCGGGACCAGATGATGGGGAGGGGCCGTCTGATTTTGATATAACCCCGGTTAGTATCGAAGATGAGATGAAAAGCTCCTATCTCGATTACGCCATGAGCGTGATCGTGAGCCGGGCGCTACCGGATGTGAGGGATGGTCTTAAGCCCGTCCATCGCCGCATTATCTATGCAATGAAAGAAGGTGGTTACGATTACAACCGGCCGTTCAGGAAGTCAGCCCGTATCGTCGGTGATGTTATGGGTAAATATCACCCCCATGGTGATACCGCGATTTATGATTCTCTCGTTCGTATGGCACAGAATTTCTCGCTGAGGCTGCCGCTTATTCAAGGCCAGGGTAACTTTGGCTCGATGGATGGCGACCGGGCTGCGGCGATGCGATATACCGAAGCTCGCTTGGCGCGCTCGGCGCATTCGCTGATCGAAGACATCGATAAAGACACCGTCGATTTCCAGCCTAACTATGATGATAGCGTGCGCGAGCCAACTGTCTTGCCGGCAGAGTTCCCGAACTTGTTGGTTAATGGTGCGGGCGGCATTGCTGTTGGCATGGCGACCAATATTCCGCCGCATAATCTGGGTGAAGTGATTGATGCCTGTTGCGCAATTATCGAAAACGCGGATGTCAGCATTGATGAGTTAATCGAAAAGTATATTCCGGCGCCTGATTTCCCAACTGGCGGCATTATTCTTGGCCGCACCGGTGCGATACAGGCTTTCCATACGGGCCGTGGTTCGATCCGCATGCGCGGTCGGACCCATATCGAGCCGTTTGGTAAAGAGCGCGAGGCTATCATTGTTACCGAAGTGCCGTATCAGGTGAATAAGTCGCGCATGATTGAGATTATGGCTGAATGTGTGCGTGATAAAAAAATCGAAGGCATTTCTGATCTGAGAGACGAATCTGATCGTCATGGCGTGCGTGTTGTCATTGAAATTAAACGTGATGCGATGGCAGAAGTTGTGCTGGCGCAGTTGTTTAAATTTACACCGCTGCAAACCAGCTTTGGCGCCAACATGCTGGCGCTCAACGGTGGTAAGCCAGAGCAGATGAACCTTAAGCAGATCCTGGTCGCTTTCATTGATTTCCGCGAAGAAGTAATTACCCGCCGGACAGCCTTTGAGCTTCGCAAAGCGCGCGACCGGGCGCATATTATGGCCGGTTTGGCAGTTGCTGTTGAAAACCTCGATCCGGTGATTGAATTAATCCGGGCCGCTAAGGATGCTCAGGAAGCCAAAGAAAAATTAATGGCCAAAGCCTGGCCCGCCGGCACGGTTGAGCCGCTAATTGCGCTGATTGATGATCCAGAACACATGGTCATTGATGGCAATTACAAATTTTCTGAAGAACAAGCCAAAGCCATCCTAGAGATGCGCTTGCAGCGTTTAACGGGTCTTGAGCGCGATAAAATCGCCTCCGATTTGAAGGAGCTCTGCGTCAAGATTGAGGAATATCTCAAAATCCTCAGCTCGAAAGAACTTCTGTTTGAAATTTTGGTCAGCGAACTTTTGCGCATGAAAGAATTGTTCGGCAATGAGCGCCGCTCTTCTATTGAAGACTCGGAGTTCGAAGGCGATATCGAAGACCTGATCCAGCGCGAAGATATGGTCGTGACGGTGAGCTCGAGTGGCTACATCAAGCGCGTGCCGCTCTCGACCTACCGGGCGCAGAACCGCGGCGGTAAAGGCCGCTCGGGCATGAGCACCAAAGATGAGGATTTCGTCTCCAACGTGTTTGTCGCTAATACCCATCAGCCGATGCTGTTTTTCTCGTCGACTGGCATCGTCTACAAGCTCAAAGTCTACAAGCTACCGCAAGGCACGCCGCAAGCCAAAGGTAAGGCGCTGGTCAATGTGTTGCCGCTGGATGAGGGCGAGACGATCACCACCGTCATGGCGTTGCCCGAGGATGAGGAAAGCTGGGATGATCTCTATGTCATGTTTGCCACCGCGTCTGGTGGTGTGCGGCGGAACAAACTTTCCGATTTCACCAAAGTAAATGCCAATGGCAAGATCGCCATGAAGCTGGATGAGGGCGATCATCTCGTCCGGGTGCGAGTCTTTGAAGAAGACCACAACGTCTTCCTGGCGACCCGCAAAGGCAAATGTATTCGCTTCCCGGTCACTGATGTGCGGGTGTTCTCGAGCCGGAATTCGACCGGCGTCCGTGGCATTCGTCTCGCCGATGATGATGAAGTGATCGCCATGTCGGGGCTCAACCATATCAAGGTTGAAGTTGCTGAGCGTGACGATTATTTGAAATCGGTAAATGCGGCCAGACGCTTGGTCGGTGGAGATTATACCGACCGCGATGAAGACAAAGCACGTGATGAGGAATTCGCCTCCCGTCTTGAAGAACCGTTATTCCAGGAAATGGGCCAGGAAGAAGAGTTTATCCTCACCGTCACCGAAGACGGTTTTGGAAAACGCTCCTCGGCCTATGGCTATCGAATTTCAAAGCGCGGCGGCAAAGGCATCGATTCTATGGATGTTAAGCGCGGTAAAGAACTCACCCAGGTGATTTCCACCATTCCAGTGCTCGGCAGTGATCAACTGGTTATGGTTTCCGATGGCGGTCAACTCATTCGCATGCCGGTCGATGGCATCAGCTTTACAGGCCGGACCTCTCGGGGCGTAACACTCTTCAAGGTTTCGGATGAAGAGCGTGTGGTTTCGGTCACGCGCTTCCGTGATGTTGAGGGCGATGACGAAGGTGAGGAGGGCGAATCAACCTCTGAAATGCCGGAAGAATCAGGCGTAGAATCAGGTGCAGGTGCTGCTCCTGCACCAGAAGAATCACCAGAAGAGGTTGAATCTGGCGAAGAACCAACCGATACTCCATCAGAAGACGAAGAAGAGTAGTTGGTTTAAATCGCTTAAGAGGACACTTCATGCCACGCACTGGTATTTATCCCGGTACATTTGATCCCGTGACCAATGGACATATGGACGTCATCGCTCGCGCCACCCGCGTGGTTGATCAACTGATCGTCGGCGTTGCGATCAACGCCGGTAAAGGCCCGCTATTTGATCTGGAGGAGCGGGTTGCCATGGTTGAGCATGAAATATCCCTACTGCCGGATGGCGCTGCCGAGCGTGTCAAAGTGCAGGCTTTTGAAGGCTTGTTGACGGATTTCGCGGTTTCCTGCGACGCCTCGATTATCGTACGTGGCCTGCGCGCGGTTTCCGATTTTGAGTATGAGTTCCAAATGACCGGCATGAACCGCCGCCTCAATCCGGAGATTGAGACAGTCTTCTTAATGGCGTCGGAAAAGCATCAATTTATATCCTCCCGCCTGGTTAAGGAAATCGTCAGCATGGGCGGCGATATCGCTTATTTTGTGGCACCAAACGTGCGCGATAAGCTGCTCGAAAAGTATTCTGATCAGTAAGCTCATTTTCTTTAGAAAATAGCACAATCTAGTGTTGACCAAGCAGGCCCGCCTGCTTATGTTGCGCCCCGTTAAGTCAGTATAAGTCGTTGTCACTTCCCTTCACGACAGCGTTTTGATCTTCAAGACATTTAAGATCAAATTTTGGGGGCACGTAGCTCAGTCGGTAGAGCATCCGCCTTTTAAGCGGACGGTCACAGGTTCGAATCCTGTCGTGCCTACCATTCTCTCTTTAGAAATTTCAAGAACTTAGGTTTGGCGCAAATGGCATCTGCTCAACTCCCGAGAGCGGACACTAACAGGTTAGGACTTTGCAATTTTTTCTTCCAGTTGTAGCTTGGATAAAAAAATTAAATATTCATCGGATAATTTCGAATTTACCTTCAAATCGTGAGCCTTCAATGCTCGTAAAGTAATATCGTAAGAGCCATAAATTTCATGTAAAATCAGAGCCATTTTTTTGAGGCTTTGGGAGCCCAATTTATTAAACTTTGTAAAATCTTTTATAAAAATAGCGTCTGCCCAAAAAAGCTGACCTAAACCAATATTTATATCGCCATTTATCACTAACGGTTCAACCGCCCGGCTTTCCAATGGAAAAAAGCGATGCAAAATGAACCCAAGCTCTCTCAAAAACAACTCCACTTCAGAAAACAGCGGCTGATCTTCGTACATAGGTAGGAATTCAACTTCTGTATGAATTACAAGACAATCGCGGAGTCTTTCAGTGCCATTTTGAAAAACCTTCAGTTCTGCACCCTGAATGTCAATTTTGAGATAATCAATATTTTTGATTTCCGTTACGTCGTCTAACCTTAAAGTTGGCACAGACAAGCGCGCTTTTACCTTTCCCCATTCTGGAAATCCGAAAAAATAAGACAATAGCTCGGAGTTGGGTTCCAGAAGAGAAGTCATTCCCTGCGACATGCAGACTTTAAGTTCTTGTTCATTCCCGTCATAAACTACGCCGGGAATATATGTTTCGTTCTGGCTTTTCTTGGCGTTCAAAGAATCTAAGGCAAGTGGGTTTGGTTCAAAGCCGATAACATGCGCAAGACCTAAATCTAGAAGCGGTTTATATGGTGGATCGCCTTCGATTGGATTGGCACCAATATCAACTACGTCAATAGGAGATTCAACTTTCAGGAGGTCAGTCAGTGAATGCTTTTCTTGAGTCATAATGTTTACTTACCACAGTGCACCAGACTGACAAAGCTCGGAAAATTTCAATCAAAATTAATGTCCGCTTGTGGCTACTAGCAGACCCAATATCACTTTTGATATGGCATTTTCTCTCTCAAATTAAAATTTAGCACTTTTATTCAAAATTTGACGTCCTTGAAAAGCGGTAATATAGCTTCACGATATGTCGTCGAAGAGACCGGCGGGTTAAATTTGGGTATTGGGAATATTAATTGGCAAGGGAGCCTTTGAAAATGAAATTAAAAGATCGTGCTGCAATTGTTACCGGTGGGAGTTCGGGAATTGGTGCCGAGGTCTGTCTGCAATTGGCAGCCGAAGGCGCGCATGTCGGTGTTGTTGCAAGCTCGGATTCTGCCAAAGCTCAAATTGTTGTCGATAAAATTGAGCAGGCGGGTGGCCGTGCTACGGCATTGGTTGGTAACGTGGCTGATCCTCAATCCGTTGCAAAGCTTGTCGCAGACGCGGATGCCGCGCTGGGTCCGATTGATATTTTGATCAACGCGGCGGGTGTCTACGGCAATACGCCAATAGGCGATACGGAGGAGGCGCTCATTGACCATTTGGTTGATATCAATCTAAAGGGAAGCTTTCGCATGATCAACGCGCTTGCCCCGGGGATGAAGGATCGGCGGCGCGGTAAAATTGTCAACTTCTCTTCCGTTAATGCTTATATCGGTGTTGAAGCGCAAAGTCTGTACGGTGCCTGTAAAGCAGGAATTGATATAATGACCCGGTCCATGGCCAGAGAGTTAGCGCCTTATGATGTTAACATTAACTCAATTGCGCCGGGCGCTACGAAAACACCGATGAACGAGCCCCTCCGCACGCTTCCTGAGCTTAAAGACGTCTTGCATGCATTTGAAAGCAATACGCCAAGTAATACTGCGTTTTCTGATCCGGCGGAAATTGCGCGTATGGTTGTTTTTCTGGCATCTGATGATGCCCGGCCGATGCATGGCTCTAGTGTGTTGATGGATGAAGGCCTCGCGGCTGGCATTTAAAAACTAAAAGGCTATCCAGGACTGCCTTGCGCTGCTTGCTTTATACGCAGCTTCTCCAAGACGAAAATACCGCCGCCAAGCAATAAACCTATGAGGGCGGGGGGGATGCCGATTTCGAGGAGTTGGTCAGGGATGAACATGCCCGCACCGGCGAGAGCCAGGAGTGCGCGCATGAGCCAATTAATATGGCGGATGAGGTAGCCCATAACGGCGGCGGAGACGAACCAGATTCCGAGCATTGTCTTGCTGGTAACTAGTGCAATCGAAATCGCGTCACCTTCCATTAGAAGTTCCGGGACAGCGACGAAGAGGAATGGCACCAGATAGGCAAACCAGCCAAACCGCATGGCGGCAAATCCGGTTGCCATCGGATCTTTGCCGGTCAGGCTCGCCGCGGCAAAGGCTGCGATCGCGACCGGTGGGGTGATCATCGACATCATGCCGAAATAAAGAATGAACAAATGCGCTGCGATCGGCTTAATGCCGACCTCAATCAGTGCCGGCGCGACCAGGGTTGCCAGCATGAGATAGACCGCGACCGTCGGCATACCCATGCCGAGCAGGATGCAGACAAAGCCTGAAATCACCAATAGCAGGAACATATTGTTGCCGCCGAGTTCAACCAGCATCAGGGACATGCCGAAGCCGACACCTGTCACATTAAGGGTGCCGATAACAATACCGGCAGCGGCGGCGATCATGATGATATCCAGCACGGCGTGACCGGTCTGACGAACTGAGTCTAACAAATCTCGAAAGGTCAGGCGTTTGCCTTTATAGCCAAACAGCATGCTGGTCGCGAGAATCGATAGTACCGACATCAAGGCCGACATTTCTGGTGAATAATTATAAACAAAAAGCGCCGAGATAAGGACCGCGAAAGGCAGCGGGAAATACCAGCCGCTTTTGAGCACATCTTTGAGTTTAGGTATATCCTTGGCATCTAGCGGCTGAATATTCGTCCGGGCGGCTTCCAAATCGGCTAGAACAAAGAGGGCAACATAATAGAGGATCGCCGGGATGAGGGCAGCAATCACGACTTCTTTGTAAGGGATTTCCAGAAACTCGGCCATCAGGAAGGCGGCAGCACCCATGATCGGCGGCATCAATTGTCCGCCGGTGGAGGCGACCGCCTCGATGGCACCGGCTTGGACGCCGCGGTAGCCGGCGTTGCGCATCATCGGAATGGTGACAACCCCGGTGGTAACAACGTTTGAGACCACACTGCCGGAAATTGAGCCAAAGAAGCCGGAGGCCGTTACGGCGATTTTAGCCTGGCCACCCCGGAAGCGTCCGACCAGCACCATGGAAATTTCGGTAAAGAAGGTCGAGCCGCCGGACTTCGTCAAAACTTGGCCGAAAAAGACGAAAGCCATGACGATCGAGGTAACGATCTTCATCGGCACACCTAGGATGCTCGTTGGATCCCAGGCGAGGTAATAAAATAAATCCTGCCATGCCATTTGGCGACCAGACAGCTTGCCAGGCAAGAGATGCCCAAACAGCCCAATACACATAAAAATGATAACCAATACTGTAAGCGCCGTACCGACCGTGCGTCGCAGGCCTTCAATTAAAAGAAAAACCATGATGACGGCGGGGACCAAGCCATCAACCGGTGCCGTCGCAACAAGTTCAGCTAATTCGGGGTAGCGCACCGCCATATAGATCGCGCAAAATGCGCCAAGACCAGCAAAGATAAAGTCGTACCAAGGGATCGGTTGGGCAGGGCTGTCTTTTGGGGCTCTCTTGGCCCGAATAGAGAGAAAGACTAGGGGCACGGCAATGGCGAGCATGCCGCTTAAGAATTGTTCTGTATAGAGAAGCAGGCCAACCTGACGCGGGAGGTCAGCGGCCCATATGATGGCAGTGACTGTTAAAACAACAGCGAGAATAGCAATAATGCCATTCGTCGCTGCGTTTTTATTCGTCGATGCATCAGTAGAAATAGTTTCGTTCACTGATTATGACACCTAGTTTATTTTGGCGGCCACATGCCTTTTTCTTTATAGAACTTGATCGCGCCAGGATGATAGGTCAGGCCTTTAAACTTAATCACCATCTTCGTGTTTTTAAAGCCGCCCCAACCTGGGAACGCTTTGACCAAAGCAGCGCGCTTGCCGTGCATAACCTTGGTAACTTTATAAACTAAGTCGTTAGAAACATGGCTACCGGCTTGAAGTGTATGCCAATAGGTCATCACATGAAGCGGGGCAAATACGCCGACGCTTCGCTTGGATGGCTTTTCGGGCTTAGCAAATGCAGGTGGCACGTGCTTGCGGGCTGCAGCCACGGCAGCAGGCGCTGGATCAAACGGTAGGGCACGAATGCCGCCTTTGACTTTGGCGTTGGTTTCACGAACTTTACCGGCACCAAAAACGAAATGGAACACATCGGCTTTGCCTTCGGCGAAGACATTGGCGCTTTTAACCACGTTAGAGACAGGAACTTTGATAACGTCATCATAGGTGAGGCCAGCGTTAGCGAGCTGGGCTCTCATCAGTGGTCCAATAATTTTTTGGGCTGACCAACCGGAAGGCACGCGCTTGCCTTTAAGGTCTTTCAAGGTCCGTATATTGGAGTCTTTACGTGCGAAAGTCGCGACACGGAAAGGAATGGTTGCTGTAACAACACGCAAGTTAGGGTGTTTCCGGCCCGGATAAATGCCTGTTCCGGTAACTGCATAAAGTGATTCTAACTCGTTCACCAAGCCAAATTCCAACTTTCCAGCATTTACAGCTGGGACATAAACGCTTGAACCACCAAAGGGTTGTGCGCGCATCTGTATGTCAGAATTTTGTGAAATGACTTTAGCGAGAGACTGTCCCGCTTGGTTCGTCCAGCCGCCTTTGGTGTTACCAATACCGACCGTATCTGCCGCCATCGCTGCAGTTGACATCAGCGCTGCACTGGCAATTGAGGTTACAACTAATCTTTTTTTCATTTAACCCTCCCTGGGATATTTTTCATAAAGCTTGTTTGCTCGAAGATAGTACTGAATACGTCCGATTATTAAAAGGGCTATTCACAAATGTAGTTAGAAAACTAAGTTTTATGGGATATCCGTTAGATGAAAATTCCGTCTTTTTGAGAGCGATTGAGGGAGCCTAAAAATAGCGCTACACTTTCTCAAAATAATTTAAATCGGGAGAGAAAACGTGACTATACGCAAGCTGCGCACTCAGCGCGATAATCAACAATGGATGCTCGATCTGGCGCTTAATATGCGGGGTAGGGTGCAGAATTTTGAACGCGATGATCTGGAAACGCCGACTCGTGCCCACAATTACCGCATGCTGCCCAAGCAATGGCGAAAAAAAGCCGAGCATGATGAGGCACTGGGCCGCCAAGCTCAGGCGCAGGGCTTCGATGCGACAGCGTGCGAGCATTATGACCATGCGGTTGAGGCTTATCGCATGGCCCAGCATCCGATTTTTTATGATGATAATCCGATTAAGCTGGATCTCTATGGACGGCTCAACGAGGTTGTCGATCGCCGCTCAGAGGTCGCCCCCCATCCTGTCGAGCGTGTTGAGGTGCCGTTCGATGACGGTAAAACAATCTCATGTCTGTTGCATTTATTGCCCGATCGCCGAAAAGCTCCTTGTGTGATTTATGTGCCGG
>Ga0233429_1004466_pt1 | contig 12330 bp, 9 predicted proteins | sample SI_118_April2016_3_FD_179879 | JGI IMG/M metagenome (GOLD analysis project Ga0233429, IMG submission 179879) | Seawater microbial communities from Saanich Inlet, British Columbia, Canada - SI_118_April2016_135_MG | ecosystem: Environmental > Aquatic > Marine > Inlet | place: Canada: British... | reverse complement strand
CTTGCTAAAGAGATATGAAATATGGATACAACAAAAGAGAGTATCAAACAACAGGAAGACCACATATCGCCTGCTGATGTTGTTCTCTCAGCCAATAACCTTACTAAGGTTTTTGGAGGACAAACTGTTCTTGACGGTATTTCATTCAATGTAAAAAAAGGAGAGGTTGTTCTTTTAAGAGGAGAGAATGGTTCCGGCAAGACTACGCTTGTAAATATTCTTACAGGGAATCTTGAGCCGGAAAGAGGTGAAATACATATAAGTATTAATAGTGACAGGGAAGAGTTTATCTGGCCAAGGCCATGGTGGAAAGAGATAAACCCTCTTGACCATTTTACACCGGAGAGGCTTGCTTGGGAAGGTGTTGGACGGGTGTGGCAGGATATAAGACTCTTTCCCACAATGACCGCTCTTGAAAATGTGGCAATAGCTTCACCGGAGCAAGGCGGAGAAAATCCGGTATTTGCCCTGTTTAGTAAAAAGGCTAAGAAGGAAAACAGGCAAAATGCTAAAACATCTTCTGAACGGTTAAGCATGCTTGGGCTTGGTGACAGGCTTGATTCATCATGTGATAAGATATCGCTTGGCCAGATGAAGAGGGTTGCCATTGCCAGAGCAATACAGGCTGGGGCAAAGATACTCTTCCTTGATGAGCCGCTTTCAGGGCTCGATATCGAAGGGATATCAGAGGTAATGAGTTATCTTGAAACACTTGCGAAGAAAAATTCAATCACCCTTGTGATAGTCGAGCATGTATTCAATATTTCCACCATATTAAAGCTTGCCAATACCGTCTGGACACTTTCAAAAGGGAAACTGATGATTAATAAGTCTTGCGAAATCATAGATGATAATGCAGAGGATGGAAACCGACTTCATAAACTTATGAAACAAATAGCAGGTGAAAATGGGGAAATCCATACAGAAAAACTTCCTGATGGGACAAAACTAGCTACTGTAAATAGTGATAGATTTCAGGATTTTCAACCAATCCTTGAGGTTAAAAACATTGCCGTTAAAAGGGGTATAAGGACTGTTATTAATGGACTCTCCCTTAATCTGAGGAAAGGACATCTGTACATACTTGAAGCGCCCAATGGATGGGGCAAAAGCTCACTTCTTGATGTTATTTCAGGTATTCATCCTATTGAGTCAGGCATTATCAAATTAAAAGAAAAAGAGATTAGCTCGATTCCGACTCATGAAAGGATAAAATTGGGCTTGGCATATCTGAGGTCACAACAATCTGTGTTTACGTCTTTGAGTGTAAAAGAACAAAGAAAACTGGCAAAAGCGAATATACAACTATTTGGTAATACTCTAAATGCTAAATCAAAAGGCAGCTATCTAAGCGGTGGTGAAAAACAAAAACTTCTGATAGAAATGCTGCCGGAAGCGGACGTCTATTTGCTTGATGAACCGTTGATAGGCTTAGATAAAGAGTCTATTGAAAAACTAGTAGAATTAATTAAGCAAATGATTGAAAAAGACAAGACACTGTTGATAACAGTTCCCAGCCATAAAGATGACTTTTATGAGAATAATTTGAAAAATAAAGGCGGTACAGATAATCGCATCACGCATGTATAATTAAGAGTAATATATTTAGTAAGCAGGGATGAAAGTTTTCCTCTAATTTTTAAAGTTTACAGGGTAAATCTTATGATTATACGACGTGCGAGGCAGGAGGATGCTTTCCAAATCCATACGATAGCAAAGTCACTCTATATAGACAGGCCTACTCAAGACTTGAAATTTGGTTTCATTGTATATTATCTGGATGAAGAAGAGTATGCCGCCAGGATAGATAGTAACCCTTTTTACGTTGTGCTGGTAGATAAAAAGGTGGTTGGTTATATAATGGCATACAACGATGAAACTTTAAGAAATTATTTAAAGAGTAAAATTGTTTCTCATGAAGAAAGAATCTTGAAAAAACTTTTTGATTATTGCCGTGAAAAGAATATACAACATTTTACGTTTATAGACCAGCTTGCCGTATCTCCTGAGTATCAAAGAAAAGGTTATGGTGGGTTTCTCCTGAGGAGACTTTGCCATGAGACAGAGGGACCTTATTTTGGAATTATATTGAACAAACCGGTCCTTAATCCAAACGAAAATCTCTTTATCAGAAAGAGGGTTAATAAATTATGTGATATAGAAGTAGAATCGACTGGAAAATGGCAGATGAGCAAAGTAAACGGAAAACAGTGTAAATTTATATGGGGTTTATATATTACGGATAATTTTAATTTTAAGTCACATTGCTCTACTGTTGAGTGTACAAAACTCAACAGTTAGATTGAAAGGAATATTATGGGTAAACGATTAATCTTGATTGTTATATTATTACTTATTTCATCGTGTGCTTCAAAAGTTGATGAAGAATATGTAATTGGCTCATTGATTCCTTTGACGGGCCCTGCAGCCGAATTCGGAGAATATAATAAGATGGCCTGTGATCTTTATGTAGAACTTTACAATAAAGACCCTAAAAATAAGAAGAAAATACGGCATATATATGAAGACACAAAAACCAACCCAAAAGATGGTATCAATGCCATAAATGCAATGCTTTTGAGAAACAAACCTCTGGCGATACTAAATGAGTTAACCAGTGTATCCCTAGCCGTCGCATCTATTACTGATAAGGAAAAGATCATTATGATTGCCATTGCGGGCAGTTCAAAGTTGACTCAAGAATATGACTATACATTTAGAAACTATCCAGACCCTGTCAGACTGGCTGAAGAAACAATAAAGGCTTTTTTCAGTAATTACAATGAAAGGGATTTTGCAATAGTTTACGCAAACGATGAGTTTGGTCTCGGTTCGCGTGACACATTTGCTAAAACACTTGAAGAGCTTGGAGGTAGACTTCTGGCTGAGGATTCTTTTGATAAGAGCAGGCTCGATTTCAGATCACAGTTAATAAAGATTATAAATAATAATCCAGAAGTTGTTTATCTTGTTGGCTTTGGTAAACCACTTGGGATGTTAATTAAGCAGATACGAGAACTTGGATATAAAGGGAAACTACTCGGTGGCCCTGAAGCAGCTTTTAAGGATGTTCTTTCAGTCGCGGGAGATGCGGCAGATGGCTTACTCTACATAGATGTCAGTTTTGATACTACAAGTCCAATAGTAAAGGACTTTACTGACGAGTTTAAAAAGAAGTTTAATAAAGAACCCAGCCTTGTATCTGCGGTTGTATACGATGCGTGGGATATGCTTATGTACGCAGTGGAACAAGCGGGAACTCCAGAGCCTGAATCTGTTAAAAGAGAGTTGTTAAATATTAAAGAATTTGTGGGCATAACCGGTAAGTTATCCATAACAGAAGACAGGGATATAAGGCATTCCCTTGTCTTAAAAGAGATCAAAAAATAAGGAGTACAGTATGAACATGTTAATAGTGCCTGGAGGTGGAAGTGTGTATGCTGAGAGATACAAACCCATTTACAAATTATTAATTGATGAGTCAAAAAAACGTGGCTATAAGGAAATAAAGATTGCTAGATATCCAGGGCAAATGGACGAAACAGGCAAGATTACGGGTAAGGGTGATTGGCCAGGAGCGTTTGAGGTTGTTTCAGGGTTAATACAACAATTTGCTGATAAAGATTCATTCAGGATTATTGCGAGAAGTTTTGGCTGTATCGTTACATTGCTAGCAGTAAAAGAAGCCGGAACAACAAACCTAGAAAAGATATCTCTATGGGGACCAATCCCATTTTGGCTTGTTTGGAAAATGTTTAAGAATGATTTTAATGCATCTTACGATATTTTCCTTCGAAAAGGAGGGGTAGATATCTCAGAAGATTATTTTGATACTGAAGAACCAATTGAACATCACCTCTTGGAAGCAATTGATAATGTTCCAATTAATATATCAACAGGTACAGAAGATAATGATTGTCCACCAAGTTTTTTCAATTATCTGAAGGAAATCTGTGTTGACAAAGAGAATATTCATTTTGCAGGACCTGTTAAAGGGGCAGTACATAGCATACGATCAGGCGATCCGTGTGAAAGGGAATATTTAGACACATTATTTGGAGATTAAATATTAATTGGCAATAAAATATCATACTATTCAGCTAATCAACCCAGGATATGATAATCCTGACCTTAAAAACTCAAGGGCTGGCTGCTATCCCCCTATAGCTTTGGTGGCTTTGGCCTCTTTTCTAAAATCTAAGATTCCTGATATCTCAGTAGAGATTCTCGATGGCGACCTTTTAGATCATCAAGAACTTAAAAGTCGAATAAGAGGCGATCTTATAGGAATAAGTCCACACATACTTAGCTATCATAATGCCCTATCAATTGCGGGAGAGGCTAAAAAGAATGGGGCATTGGTTGTTTTAGGCGGAAATCACGCTACCATGATAGCAGAAGCAATTATTCAAAATAATGGATTTGGTAAACGTATAGTCGATGCAGTAGTAGTTGGTGATGGAGAGATACCATTGTATAAAATAGTAAAAGGCGATCCATTTAACACGATAGAAAACCTTGTTTACTGCGATGATAATCAAATTGTAAAAACAAAGCCATTATATGAAGACATAAATGATCTTCCTTTTCTTGAATTAGATTTATTAAGTAGTATGGATGCTTACTGGTCCAATCTTCGGGATCTATATGTTAAACCGGGGTATTATCCCGATTATGTAGACAAGCCATCGCTTGTCTATTCACATAAGGGCTGCTGTTATGCCGATCATGCAAGTGGTGGCATAAACTGTATATTTTGCAGCAGAGTAACCCCTGTGTGGAGGTTTAAAGATCCCTCTCGTATTTGGAAAGAAATCTCATGGCTTGTTGAAAAGTATGGGGTCAATATGATATGGGACACCAGCGATTCCTTCATGCATAACAGAGAGTGGTTCATGAATTTCTGCAGAGAAAAGAGAGATAACCCCAGGCTTAAGGATATTAATCCCTGTCTTGCCATCTATACAAGGGCTGATGACCTCTGTGATCCACTAATGGTTGAAAACCTTAGAGCTATAAATTGCTTCCAGGTGTTTGTTGGGTTTGAGTCCGGTGACCAGAAGATGTTGAGTTATACGAATAAAGGAACTACAGTTGACGATAACATCAGAGCCGCGGACAATCTGAAAATGAATGAGATAGAGATATTGCCGAGTTTTGTTCTCGGCCTGCCTGGTGAGACAAAAGAAACTCTCCAAAAAACCTTAGAATTTGCCGTCGCTATTGTCGAGGCAGGCTGCGTTATTGAAGTAAATTCATCTATCCTTACGCCAATACCAGGTTCAAGGGCATTTCGAAAATTATTAAAGACTTTAAACGGACAAGATATAAAAAAACAATTACTCACTGATGACTTGAATGTTGAAGCATTAAGGGAACTATGGGTCAAGCATTTTTGTGATGTAGATTATGATTGTTTAAGAGAGCTGAACAGAAAGATACTTGGCCTGGGGAAGGTGAAAAGTACAGTCGGCGCTATTTAATCTTTACTAAAAAAAAAATTCTTACGAAAAAATATGGCACATCTTTAGGGTCGTTCACTAACAGATATTTTTACTTATTTTTAGCGTTGCCATTCAGGAGGAAATCTATGCCTAAACTTTTTAATAGAGAATATGATAAAGATTATCATGAGTGTATCGATGAGATTAAAAAGGCTGCTTTACAAGTAAATCGTGGTGAGGTCGTCAAATATAGAAATGCTATTACAAAATTTTTGAAACGTACAGGCAATAAAATTGATAAATATTTTTCAGATTTAGGCAAAGATTATTTTATTGTTATGACTTATTACTCACATCTCATAAAAGACGACCGTCTTAAAAGAATTAGTAAGCCAATAAAAGAGAAAGATAGAATTATAGACAAAGAGAATCTAACCGTTGCAGAAAAGGTAATAAAATGGTACGAAGACAAATGGGAGAAGGAAAGGGAAGGCACCTTTTCTCTGATAACAAAATCATTAGCAGGTCATAGTCTCAAGGAGAAACCTGATAAATACTTTTTGAAATTGATTAAAGCCGGTGTAAATGAAGTTGCTCAAGTTGAAACTGTTGCTCAAGTTGAAACTATTGATATTTCATGCTGTTATGTGGATGAAGGAAAATGGAAAAGCTTGTTAAATAAAGAAACATCTAATTTTGATTTGGTTCTAGCGCAAATTGAAAATAATGGTTTATTGAAAAACCAAGCTTGCGAAGAAACAATTAAAAAGATGGATAAGGGAAATAATTTAACTATAAAACAATTAATACCTTTTGTTATGGCATGGTATCCTCTCAGAAAACTTTGGCCATATCAATATTATATTCCTTCTCCTCAGCTCAGTGATGCTCCTGTTGGTGGTCTTCTTGTAGGCACAAAAAAAATACTTTTCAAAGAGGATATTGACAATTTAGAAGACATTGCCTTGAAAATCTCAGTAGATATTAACTTTCTTGAACATAAGGAAAAGGTTATGCAGAAGAGCAGGCGTACTGCTGTTGCTGCTATTATGGGTAGAAATATGTCACATAATATAGGTTCCCATGTATTATCTTCACTGAATCAAGATTCAATTGAAAACCTTGAACAGGTGCACGTTTTTCATATGTATCTTCAAAAAAGAATGGATTTCCTTGCTAGAATAGTTGGAACAGGGCCAGAATGGGGCGAACCTTTGTATTTTATTAATGATCTTTTGAGAGGTTTCTTCGATCAGTCACTTCTTCTAAATCATATTGTAAAAGACCAGCGTTCACATGAAAAGAAGAATATTGAATTTCAAATAAAGCTGCCAAATACCGATGCTAAAATTGAATTTACATATGTTGGAACAGATAAAATAGACGGCAAGAATGAGGAAATTTATTCATGGATATTAAATAATGGCGTCAAGTATGATGACTTTTTAGTGTCAATTCCTGATGGAGTAATTGGCGCACAGGCATTTTATATATTCATGGAAAGTATGATGAGGAATTCTGCCAAATACGGGAAAGAGAAGAACAGTGACAAATTTATCATTCATATAGAAGTCTATGAAGATAAACTAAATAAGAGTTTCTACAAACTGAAAATCTGGGATAATTTATCTACGTGTGATGGTAAATTAGTAGTTGATATTCAATGTATGATCAAAGAAGATTTAGTTGATGAGAAAACAGGAGAATTGTGTACCTCGAATCTCGGTATTGCTGAAATGAGGGAGGTATGTGATTTTTTAATATATCCTGATAAAAGTAAATTTCCGGCGTATGAGGATAAGGTTAAGAAGGAATTTTATCCCTTATGGGCAGAATGTCCTGTTTTTAATTATAAGTATGGAAAAGGTTTTCGTGACTGTAAATCGCTCTGTTATACATTTAATCTTGTAAAACCTAAAATGGTAGCGATAGTAAATGATGGAGCTGTTACATTGTCAGGTAATGCAGATAAATATGGGATTAAAGTGATTCAAAAGGAGGAACTCTTAACAGGTGAAGGAGCATTCCAATTTGTAATCTTTAATACTAATCATAAAGATATTTTGGATTTTATAGAAAAAGAACATCGACATCGTCAACTTCCTCAGAGACTTTTATTGGTAGTTGGTAATACAGAAGAAGAAAAAGAGACTACTCTGAGAAAAAGGGTAATTCTTTGTAAGGGAGAAGACATAAAAATAGATACTTTGTTAAATTCAGAAAACACTAATGATAGAGAGTTTGAAGATTTCATCATTAGAGTATATGAGGCTTGGATAAAAAACAAGTGGTTGAAGGAGAAAACGGCAAAGTTAGTATTTAACTTTGAGAGACCAGATGGTGATAATATATGGAAAAGGTGGGGTATTGATGAAAATGAGGAAATAAGATTATCTAAAATAAAGCTATTGGATTCTCAAATAAAAATAGAAGTATGGCAAACAAAAAAAAATACAACAAGAATAAAATATCCAGCTAAAGAAGCAAATAATAATGTTGCAGAAGTATTGCTATATGATAATCATGGTACATATATAAAAAATAAGGAAATAAACGAACTATTATTTTACCAAGAAGTTGGTGGGAAAAATAAAAAAGTCTTTGAGACGTTATCTACTCCGCCCCAGAATATATTTAGTTTTAAATATTTTCTTTTAGGTTTTGTAGAGGCCGCTTTAACAAAGGTTGTCATTGTTGATGAAAGGGTTGCAGATACATCATGTAAAGATGGGAATTATGAAGAAGTGAAAAATCTTAACAAGGCTTCATGTTATCCCATTTTTGCTGTAGGGAGGAATGGAATGAATAATCCTCTTACGGAGAATTTGAGAGATAAATATGCAAATATAGGCGATAATGATGATGAAAAGGTCAGATCATTTTGTCACCTCTTACAATGGGATAATGGAAAACCTCATTTTAAGAACTCTAATCAAGAGCCAGACTTTATTGTATTGCACAATGGGATTGCAGAAACTGCAATTCATGACCTCGAAATAAATGATTGGCTTGATAGTTTATATGGTCTGACACCGTCAGTTATTATAACATCTGGGAGAGGCAATGTAATAAAAGATGAAAATTTGGAGGGTCTGCCATTTCTTGAATTTTCTATGGTAAAGGATAACACCTTTCCCTCCATTTCTAAATATCATTTGATAAGATCATTAATGTCAACAAAAGGAAATAAAAAATGAATGATATTATAATTATCATCACAAGAAAAAATGAGGATTGTGCCGGCAATCAAAGAGAATGGCGAGGAATATGGGAGTGTGGTACAGATAAATGGTTGGCAATCTATAATGAAAAGTACGAAAAGAGTGAATTTGAAAATGATGCTATCATTGATGTTGCCACTGAAAATATAATGTTAGTTGTATTTTACGGCGAGAAAGTTAACAACTATGGTAAGCTTGATGGGTTTTTATCAAAAATAAAAAATAGAAACTTATTGATAGCTGCCCATCCAGGTGGAGCGACGAAATTGGAAGATGTGAAAAGGACTTTATGCAATTCAATGAAAAATGAAGTAAATAAGAAAATAATAAATGATGCGGTTGGATATACATTAGGCTGTCAAGAACGCACATCAATTAATCACGAGGTTGCTAGATTTGCAGTTTCACCATCACAAGCAACCTTTGAAGCATTAAGACAATTCCTCCTAAACAAAAAACAAAAGCCTCATCTCATCGCCCTTTCTATCCTCTGCCAAGGCTATCTTGCAGTTCATGAAAAAATAGATTTGCCAGAAGGAATATCAATTTCTGAAGACAAAAAAGGAAATACCATAAAACGGGATTGGTGGAAACCTGCTTTAGGCGATGTTATTAATGAAAGAAAAAGAGTAAATGAAAGTGAAATTTATGAACAGTTGAAAGTTGCAAGCGAAAATTTTAAAGTTTATGAGAAAATTACAAATCTAGGAAATGCAATACAAGATGATGATAAAAAATATTTTGATAATGGCAAGCTTAAAGAAGATGATATTAACATACAAGTATTTACAAATTTAGTAATTGAAGCCTATGGACAACTTACAAAAATCATATAAACAAACTCATCCTGTCAAGAAAATCAAGAATGATAAATACTGAATGGAACAATCTTCGGGCAAGACTTCACCATGACTGGCTTCAAAACAGATATCTGACATTTTTAGAGTCATGGAAGGAGTGCTTTGATGATGTCGAGAAATGCGGATCGAATAGAAATGATGTCCTGGAGCAACTTTTACAGTGGAAAAACAAAAAAAAGGGTTTTCAAGTACTTATAGATGACTGTGAGATGGCATTAAGCCCCCAACAACTTTTAAATGAACCTCCGCTTAGTAAAATGACTGATGAGAATAAGAAATGGCTTGGAGAAGTTATTCATGCACTTTTTTGTGTAAGGACCGGCATTAAGGATAAGACCGTAAATCTACAAAGAAAAATCGAAAATATTGATGGGATTGTAAAGATTGTAGAACAAAGGTTAAGAAGCAAAAACGAGACAAAAGAGGCAATGGGAGATAAGATTATTTCTGCATTTGTAGATTTCAGTAGAAAGATAAGTGATCTGCCGCATGAAATACAGGTTGTGTAATTAGCCATGAAGTGCGCAGATTATCAGGATAAAACTAGCATTTATAGGTATAGATCTGTAGTTAATTATATAAAATGGAAATGACTTTACCGAGAATACTCGTAATTGATGATATCTTTGGTTCGTCACTGATGGACAGGAGGAATCTGTGTCGGAATTTTGCTCTTATTGATGTGACAGGTGATGATGAAAACATCTCGGAAATTCCAGAACCCGTCGCAGAGGCTCTGTTTTGTTCGGGGCAGATACGGCACGGCAATACCGTAAGGAATGATATTAACGTTGCTATTGATGCAGTACGGAGGGGATGGGATAGCAATCCAGAGAAACGATTAGCTTTACTCCTTCTAGATATTCGTTTTACTTCAGGAAAAGTTGGAATCAATGGTGGCCCAGAGGGGCTTTCTAGAGACGATTCCTTTGGCCTCGATATTCTTGATGCTATCCATCAAGAGTTTCATGATATCCCCGTAATTGTCGTAAGCAGTAAAGAACGTGCAGAGATAATAGAGGATTGTAGAAGACGGGGTGCTTCTGATTTCATACAGAGACATGGACATTGGACAAGAACATTATCACCCAGGGAAATACTTAAATCCAAAATATTTGAACATGGACTTATAAAGGATGACAGGATACTTGAAGATGAAAGATGCAGAATTGTTGGGACCTCAACATCTTTATTAAAGACGTTGAGGTCTGCCAGAAGGGCTGCTACCGGAAAGGGAAACATCCTGATACTCGGTGAGACAGGTACTGGAAAAGAACTCCTTGCAAGATACATCCATGATATATCTATAAAGGCAGAAGGGAGATATAAAATCTTCCATCCATTTGGCACGGCGGAGACACTTCAAGAAGACGAACTCTTTGGACACGTTAGAGGAGCATTTACAGGGGCAAATTCTGATAGGGAAGGTCTTTTTGAAATAGCAAATGGTGGATCACTTTTTATAGATGAGATTGGTGATATTCCTGAATCCATTCAGTTAAAACTTTTAAGACCTCTTGAAAACAGGATTGTGACAAGGCAGGGAGAAAGCGATGAAATATCAATAGATGTCCAGGTCGTCCTTGCCACAAATAAAAATCTTGATGAATATTCAAAGACAGGTAGGTTTAAGTATGATCTCCTTAACAGAATAAATGCTTATACAATAACAATTCCACCCCTTAGTGAACGCAAAGAAGACATTCCTTTAATTGCAAATAGATTTATCAAGTTCTTATGTAAAGAGCATAACGCTAGATGGCCGAAAAATATTTTGCCTGAAACTATTGAGCTCTTAATAAACAATGACTGGTGTGATAATGTCAGGGGTTTAAGGAATGTGCTTGAAAGGGCTATAAAGGACAACAGCGATTCAGAATTGCTTGTTCCTACTGATATTAGATTTGATACATACGAAGAACCATCAAAGATGCAGACCGTTAAAACTACACCAGGGCCTTCTCATGACAATATTGATGCTGTAATTGATTACATCTCAGATATTAAATTTCCCAAAGATTATGCAAGACTTAAAGGGAAACTCCCGGAACTGCAAGAGGCAGTAGCAAAGATGCTTGCCAATTATCTAGAATCATCAATAGAAGTAACAAAAAAGATGAAACCTAATGGTGCACCTGAAGGCGAGTTAAATCTCACTGGAGCAGCAAGCTGCATGATGGGAAAACAGCTAAAGACACCAAAAGCCGCAGACATTATTAAGAAACTCCTTCAACAAGACAGCAACGCCCTTGAGACTATTATAAAAGAACATCCACTCTTAGACACTGCATATAACGAGTCACTAAGATTAAGACCTAGAAAGCCTAAGAGGAATCAACGAAATACAAATTCAGTATCTCTTGAATAATACATATAACATATTTTTGCGATTACATAATAAATACAAATGAACACAAACAAAATTTCCAACTGGTTTAAACCTAAAATGATCATAGGCTGTATCCATGTACGGCCTTTGCCAGGTTCTCCTTCTTACAAGGGAAATATAAAAAAAGTAATTGAAAAGGCTGTTACCGAAGCAAAGTTATTAACACAATTGGGTGTGGATGGGTTGATTATAGAGAACATGCACGATACTCCCTATATTAAAGGAAAGGCAGATGCAGAGACTGTGGCCGGTATGTCTGTTGTTTCTTTTGCTGTGAGAAACGTAGTCGAGGTTCCGCTTGGTATTCAAATCCTCTCTGGTGCTGGAATTGAATCGGTTGGCGTTGCAGTTGCCAGTGGATTGCAGTTTATTCGTATTGAGGGTTTTGCTTTTGCTCATGTGGCTGACGAGGGAAT
>Ga0233429_1004463_pt1 | contig 12333 bp, 10 predicted proteins | sample SI_118_April2016_3_FD_179879 | JGI IMG/M metagenome (GOLD analysis project Ga0233429, IMG submission 179879) | Seawater microbial communities from Saanich Inlet, British Columbia, Canada - SI_118_April2016_135_MG | ecosystem: Environmental > Aquatic > Marine > Inlet | place: Canada: British... | reverse complement strand
AAAATCCTCGGTAGCTCAATGGTAGAGTGGGTGACTGTTAATCATTAGGTTGTAGGTTCGAATCCTACCCGAGGAGCCACATTAGACGGACAGGGTCTAAAAGCTCTGTCCGCTCTTTGTTTACATGCACTTGCAGTGGTTCTAACCTTAAATACTCCTCTTCTAGTTTTGGATACGCCTCTTTTATCGGAACTAGCCACTCATTCGTCTCTAAACGCAATATACCGTCTTTTATCGTTGGGTTCTGACCAATCGCCATTAGTATATCCTTCTTCGTATCTATGTCACCATGAATGAATGCTTCACGTGCATTCGTTGCAAAATGAAAGGTGTTTTCTGTTAGTTCCAGCCAATTCACAGCACGGTCTTCTGTTTCCCTCCTGTCTTGTTTTAAAGAAGCAAGTTGTGCTTGAAGCAATTTGCGTTCTTTTATGTACTCTTCCTCCTCAATTAAATTTCTATATCTCATCTTAGTTAAATTATCAATTTGATTCTGAGTATCAAGAACCCCCTTGCTTCGTGTTTTATGGATTTGTTTTCTGTCTTCAATTTCCTTATCGTTTTCTTGATTCAGAATATCTAATGCCCAATCTCTAAACTCTGGTAGTATTGTCCACTTTTTAATTTCTTCCTCTATTTGTTTTTCCAGATTTTCTTTACGTATAACTTTTTTCTGTGAACATTTGATTTTCTTGCTTTTTCTTGTGCAGTGGTAATAGGTGTAGGTTCTGATTTCTCCTGTACTTTTAATAAGTTTTTTCTTGGTCTCAGCGGTGTAAAAGCATCCACACTCTCCGCACTGAATAAGTCCTGTAAATGGGAATTTATGCTTTTTATATCTTGGACGTCCTTTTCGCCCCAGCAAGAATTGAACTCTGTCATACTCTTCCAGAGTGATCATTGGTTCGTGTTTACCATCATGCTGTTCTCCGTTGTATTTAAATATTCCAGCATAAAACAAGTTTGCAAAAAGGTGATATATATTACTTCTTGATAGTTCTTTGCCTCCAGACTTTTTAGTTTTAGGTGTCCTTAAACCCCAACTATTAGCAATCTCTAAAATCCGTGGAGGAGTATAGCGTCCGGTTAGCATTAAATCCCACATCTTTCTGACTAAATCGAATCGGTCAGGATCTTTAATGATAATTTTTTCTTCTTTATCGTTTAGGTATCCAATGGGGGCATGATTGGGAGACCAGCCTTTTTCAATTTTACTTAAAACTCCCCTGAGTGTGTTTTTGCGAAGGTCAATGATAAATTGATTCGCCATGCTACTTTCTACACTGAATAATAAAACATTGTCAGAAGGTAAATACTCTCTATCAATTGTCTTGATGGATTTTAATATATCCTGTTGAAGGAGCCATTGTACTCTGGCACTATCAATGGGGTTTCTGGAAAGTCGGTTGATTTGCCAGCATAAGATACCATCCGCGTCACCGCTTTCAATAGATTGAAGTATCTTGTCAAATTGAGGCCTGGAGTCAGGTTGTTTAGCAGATTTGGCTTCTGTGAATATATCAGATATTGTGAGGCGTTGTTCCTTCGCTAACTTTTTTAACCTGTTAACTTGATCATCTATCGACTGTACTTGCCTGTCTTCGTTTTCACTAGATTTTCTTGCGTAAATTATATATTTCATTGTTCTACTCATTATAATTGCTTCCATCAGCACTAGTACATAACCTGTTTATCAGTAAAAATCAATATTTTCCTTTGGGGATTGTTCCTTTTTTAGAGAGAACGCAGCTGCTTGTTTGACCATTTTCAATACCATTAATCCTTTTTCTAAGGCTTCTTTTTTGGAGATGTCTTGTCCAAACCTTCTCCTGTATAGCTTTTGAAAATCGGAAATATGCTTTTCAGACAGTTGCATTGATATATGAACCCCTTAATACTTTCTCAACAATATCATTAAAATCATTAATACGTTTTACAATGCAGTTATTCAGTTTTCTAAGCACTCTCTGGAAAACTGGCAAACTCAGTGTTTCCAAGGCCTAAAGGACTATCTTGATATTTATATTTTCAAGTAGTCCATTTGAGTTTTTCAGTTTTTTACCCCTATATAGGGTTGAAAAACTAAATAACTGATTTTGGAGTTATGAATTTTGCATTTTTTTCTTCAGGACGGTTTTCAATATCCCAGTACCTACCCTGCCCAACATCAACCAATTTCCTTAGTTTATTAATTGAGACACCCAAAGCGCATTTACAGTTTTCAATAAAGGATGTCTTATTTATAGTTCCGTGTTCTTTAAGTACCTTGTGCATATCCTTCAATGTGTCCTCTTGTGGATCTGGTGCAAGCTCAAAGCCCTTGTCAGGGTTTAGAGTAAGATATACATGATAAGGCTCGTAACGGGTCTTCTCACGCACTCCAAAGTGGTAGATTGTTTCTTCATCGTCCTCATCGTCTTCTATAACTTCTTCTTTGCCATTCTGTTTCTTTTTGACACGTGTTAAGCCCAGAATGTGATCTGCAAGGTCTACAATAGCCGTTGAACCTTTTGGTGCTTTGTCTGAATTTTTGGGTGTGTGATGCAGTAGAACAATAGTAAAACCTAAGTCTCTGAGCTCTTTCAGCCTGCCCATTATCAAGCTCATATCATTTGACGCATTTTCGTCTTTACTCTGGGATGCTCGTAGAGTATCAAATACTAAAACAGATCCTTTCGGTAGATGCTTATATTGCACCCATTCATTACTATCAAGTTTTGGCGCTTTCAGATTGTCATTATGTGCACGCCAGAAAAATACATTTTCGCCATCTCCCAATATTTGCGTCCGGCTATTCAGGACGGCAAGGGGATTTTCAAAGTCAATAAATATAACAGGAGTTTTTGTTGTCTCAAATCCAAGCCAGGATTTTCCGTTACCTATACAGCGTGCAATTTGAAGCATTAGCCAAGTTTTTCCGATTCCACCCTTTCCGAAAACTAAAGTTATACTGTCTTTTGGAAGGAGTCTGCCTACAAGCCACTCAACTTCAATATTCAAATTCTGGATTTCTGTCCAGGATTCCAAACTGGATAAAATATCTGCATTTCTCAATATTGTAAATTTACCATTGTATGCTTCATTAGAAGATTTGACGGCCTGCAATACTTGCTCTCTTCTCTGGTAAAACTCAACAAGCCCGTCTATATGGGTAGATATTTGAAGAGTAAAACCCACCATTCCCTCAAGTTCCATTAAAGTATTAATTACATTTTCGTCAGAATGGTTTTGTGATAAATAAGCCTTGATACTTAAGATATCAATATCTCTGCCCTGATCTGCTAAGTCTTTACACGCTAAATACACACTTCTCATTGTAGGTGAATGGAAATACTCTTCATTTACACCTCTCTCAGTTAATTGGTCTATAACTGTCTTATCGTGAATTAAAGAACTCGAAACGGCTTCTTCATGCTCAATGCTTGAGGGGAGTCCTATTTCCTCAACATATTTCTTCAATGGGTTTTTATTACTCATTCCATTCTCCTAACACCTATTTACGTTTTGCATCATTTCTGGAGGCAAAAACCTCGGTAAATTCCTTATCATTTTTCAATCAGATTACTGGCATTGCCCTTCCCCTTATGTCCAGGCACCTTACCAAGCCGAAATGGATATAAGGAGCAAAGATTACCTGTGCAGTTCCTCACTTCGCAAGCTGAGTAGCCCATACATTCAAGGCATTGAAACCTGATTGCTTTTAGTGGCGATAGTGAAACTACTTTGGTTCCGCCTTCTCTCGACTTTATGGCATGCTTAATCATTTTGCCATCCTTTCACAAATAACGTCCTTGATGTTTACGACATCTTCATCCGTAAATATCCTTTGACCAGAATCTAATCTCTTTGGTTCAGGCACATATCCACTTCGGATAAGATAATCCAACCTGTAATATTTAACTCCAAGTTCCCTGCATAATTGCCCTGCGGTCTTCATAAATTTTCCCTCCGTACTAATGGTTATTGATATAAAACTAACTAGACGCAAAGGTATGTAGGAATTCCTTTGAGAGAGAAACCTTATCTTGAAATATTTATCTATGATATTGAATAAGAGGGGGTTACGAGATGGGTGTTTTTGGGATTATTTTATACAAGGCATAGGAATTCCATTCTGGCAGAATTCCCATGTATTGAAAGCAATGATTCGGTTGTGTTTTTTGGCAAGACAGGATTGTATTAAGGTTTGATGTTGAGTGGTAATTAATAATCAGAATCAATATCGGCAGTAGCTATGATCTTATCTTTTTGATTAGTAGATGCAGACTCATCTCTGATTACAAAACTGGTTTTATAACCCTCTCCTTCGATAAATTCACTACCACCTTCTTTTTTCTTGGTGTATTTACCTTTGTCGTATTTTGGAATGGGGTTATCAGAGATACCAAAATATGACTGAAGCTTCACTCTCAGCCTTTTGACATCATCAACACTGACAGGTTTGATTATTCTGCCCTTCTCGATAATTTGAGGTGTTATTGTTCCATTTGTCATAGCAAATAATCTAAGCGTATCCCATAATTTCAGCTTTTTCATTGATTTCTCGAATTTAAACCCCATCTGGGAATAATGCACACTTGACCTTATAATATTTTTAGCTCTTATGTTAACATGCTCATTATCAATAAATACGATCTCAACTTCTTGCCATTTAGTATGAATAGGAGTAGGGAATTGGGTAACAGAAGAAATGGAACGACTCCCCTTTTTCAGTTTATCTTTATCAAGCAAAACTAGCCTCTCTGGCTCGAACTGCTCTATGAATTCTGATGGAAATGTGCTACGATAACGCAGATAAAAAACCAACCAACCACGCTGTGATTGAGGGGTTTCCTTAAGCAATTCAATTTCTCTAGCTAGCCTTTTATACCACTTCTTATCGTTGGGATCATCACACTCCAGATTATTAATAAAGAGTGTACCTCTGTAATCCAACAATCTTTTAGTGTTAGACCGCTCATACTGTTTTCTAAATAAACACCTATCAGAATGATTACGCCAGGCATGGGATCCCACTTCAAGTAGGTCATATTTAAACTCCCCGCCGCTATCAATCCTCTTATATTCAAACTTAGACAAATCATCAGAGACCGCCTGACCGCCCTTACAACTCCAATCATCATATTTGTATGTCCGAGGAGTATCGTTACAGTCCAGCATATATTCATTGAATTCATTTTCATAGCCATTGTCAGTGTATTTGTATTTGAAATTGTCTTTTAATTTGCATATTCGTTCGTTTGTGACTATGTCTTTTCTTTTGCCTTTGTACAATTTATTCCTTTTTATATCACCTAGTGGATCAGTCAGAAGCCTTCTCAGTTCCTCTCGCATACCGTCAATCCTCTTTGTACGTTCATCATCACCTTGATATTCCCATTCAGTCGGTGGTGTATCAATGCCCACATTCCATGTATGGACTTCTTCTACCAACTTTTCTCGGCCATAATCATCTCTGCCAAACAATAGAACTGGTTGGCGTTTTTTGTAGCACTCGTTGAGTTTCTCTTTGATTTGTTCTAATGACATGCCGTTGCCTCCCACAACCTCCATATGGTACTAAATAGGGCGGAGCTGGTGGAGTGCCAGCCGTTCGAGCGATCAACTCTAGCCCTAATTATTTATTCTTATTTGCCTGAATCCATCCATACAGAAAAACTATCACGGTAATGATATTGATTACTATCCAAGCTGCTTTGAATAGGTGGATCGGCTCTATAGGATTATAGACAATTGCAATCACTATGAAAGCCACAGTAAGAAAGCTACCACCCTTTTCTTTATAATGTTGATAAGCTATATATGCAGCACTCCCACAGATAACCCAACGCATAAGCTGATAGTAATAGTACGGCAACGAAAACAGTGCGATAAGAAGCAATGCTATCGGTACAATCCATAACAGCTTATTTGTATTTAATAAGGTAGCTTCTTTCTTGTGCAACCTTGAACTCCCTGTTAAACAAACTTGATAAAATTATATTGGCATATCTATAGAACATGCAAGGAGAAACATACCCTTACGTCCGTCAAAATGTTTCCATAAACACGCTGAGGCAGGCTAGGCATTCTTATGGATAGTTCTTATTACTTTAATTATAACTTTTGCAGTTTTAAAACGATACTTCCAGGACAAGAATACGCCGCCACCAAAACACATTAACCATAAATAATATGCAATTTCTTTAGAATGCGGGATACTGATAGATCTATATAGTATTTTAAACGCTTTTGAGTGCTCAATTTTAGATGCAAAGAAACCATAGTATGAAGCGGGTAGAGGCTCTGTACCAACATAACGCGGGAATCGTGGCTGGAACAATGGATAATCGTTTATATAGAGGAGAGCTAAAGTAATTGCTACTCCAATACCTATAGCAATATATCTAACTGTTTTGTCATTTATGAAATCTAACTCCAAATTACTAAAAGTATCAGCTTTTTGCTCAGTTCCCGCAGGTTCACTCTTCAAAGGATCTGCCTTTTTGTTAGGAGAACATACCGAGCAATACTCACCATATTTTAATGGGGCCTTGCATTGAGGGCAGTATCCTATCAAAGTGGTACCGCAGTTTTTACAAGTTGTCCGTCTGTGCGTATTCAACTGTGAACAGTTAGGACAAGGTGAAACACCTGTTTCAATGGCTTCCTTCATTCTAATTATAGGTGACTTTGAATATACTACATGTTTCACTTTCTCAGACTTGATTTTAACAGCCTTTTTTTTGGTATTTTGTTTCCCCCTCTGAGATTTGTGTTTTTGCTTCTTTCTCAGGATAAAATAGGATACCACTGCAACAATAATAGATGCTGGATATGCTTGAATTATAAGGAGCGTACCGCGCACACTCAATTCAATGATTGCAAAAAGAAATATATTTATGATAAAGAATCCCACCGCTGTTCCGATTGCCCACCATTTGCCTATTGGTCTTCGTACAATAAGAAGCCTGATTAGCAAAGGCGGTGTAAGTCCCAGTGCCAGAAGTACTAGCATGATCAACCAAGCACCATATAAATGAGACATTAAAGAAACAGGATTGCTACTCGTTGGTTTTGCATAGACTTGTGAGGCACCGAGATTTGCAGAACCAATCCCAAACCCAGTGGCTACTTTCTGAGTGACTACACTTTCACCTGTATCATCATATACCGCACTGTTTATGTCAAACACACTATCCTGTTTCTCATCTACCGAGGTGTCACTTATGCCTGGAAGTCTTAACGAACAAATTATTCTGTCGGTAATGATTTCAAGTGGCAATGACTCTTCTTCATCATAAGACACAATTAATGTAAACGACCTATCGACAGCATATACTCTTATTAAGCGAACACGAAATGCCCCTGAGCCTTTTATACCTTTACGGTGATATTCTGTAACAAACGCCGTTATTCCATTAATGATTGTTTTCTTTGTCCCAGTCCAAGACAAGACAGACATTCCAATAGCCGGCAAGGACTTAACTGCGTTTTCTTTTAGTGTGGTATTTAATTCGTTTATGTCTCGTAGTGTTGCTTGGCGTGAGTCATTCTGTGTCAAATCAAGATTTGGGTAATATCTGATTTGGATGATCCCAACTGTTTTACCATTTTTGTAGTAATTAGCAGAAAATGGCATATCCAAATTTTCATGCTCAATGCCTGCCAAATCCAATCCTGACTCAGCTATTGTATCAATAGTAATACGCTGGTCTTCGGATAGAACTATCCAATCTTTAGGCAATTCAATTGAAACACCTTTAGGCAGACTAATTTTTACAAAATTATCAGATGCGTTTACAGAAGTGAAACTGAAAAGCGCAATAACAACGAAGACTAACAATCCGCAATAATATTTTCTGCTTTTATTCATGTATTAACTTTCAAGTACTTGTTATATTTTTTATCGTCTATTGGTTCTAGAGTATAAAATTCATTTTTCTCAACAAGGTGAGAGTTCATATCACCTATTCTTCTTGCTGGTTCAGAAATATATATGGAAGGTCTTGTTAAGAGATTATAGATTTAGTTAATCTCACAATGGTAATGCTTGCCAAGATAGCACTTGCTCCAAATCCACAGACAACAGGATTGAAAAGAATGAACCTATCTGTAAAGCGTGCTGTCAGAAATGCAAACGGCATCATAAATATGAAAGTGGCGATGGGATACAGAAGAATGCCTTTCCATGGCCAGATCAAGTATCCGTGAAAGCCTGCTTGTGCAAATGAGGCGAGAAGCAATATGCGGCAGACAGCATCGAGCCATGGATGCTGCGTCAGCAGGAGAGGACGATCTATCGTATTCATGCCGAATTGACGCACTGTACGAGAAAGTCCGAGGTATGCCATTGATGCAACCAGTAAGATCAATATACTCATTTTTCCCTCCTAATGTTGAGTTGAGATACAGCTGCAAACCATTGCCTTATGTGTTTTCACATCTCTATTCGTAACGTTCGTATGTATACGGCTTGCCACCGGCATAGTATGCAGAAGAAATTGTAGCTGCATATACGCTGTTATATGATGTAATAATAAATTCAAATTTACGACTAGCAAACAAGAGTAAAGGCAGTTTATTTCTTTGTCCACTTCGGGCAATTTTTTGGATAAAGCATTCTTTCTTCTTTTGGCTTATCAAAATAGTCCGTCCACACCATTTTCGTTTCTTGATAATTTTTGCAAGGAATTTTATCGGCATCGCAAATTTCATCTAGTAGGCAGAGTTCATCCTCATAATCCTTTACTTTTTTATGATTTTTGCATGTCATACACCATTCAATTATTTTAGTATCAACATAGAGGCCTTCTCTTTTTAAAGACCGGTTTTTTATTGTCTCAGAAAGAATAGCGATACCAATTGATACAACCACTCCTGCAAAACTTATTTTCCAATTTAAAAATAAAAATGATACAAGGCTAAACAAAAAAAGTGGTACGCTTAAAAGAAAGAGCTTAACGCAAGTTTTGCGAATAGCGGTTTCTTTTTGCCATTCTGGATTATTCCAACTGCTTTCAAAGGTTTTTTTGAAACTCTCAGCAGTAAACATGTCTAAACCACTTGTTTTTATACCTTTTTTAATTTCAGGATGATAAAACTGATTATGTTCTTCATTCCAGTAATAACCGCATTCTAGAATGGTATCTACTAATCTTTCAATATCTTCTTTGCTTTTATTTTCCAAATATGGATTTAGTTGTATTAATTCTTCGTATGATACTTTAATTGTTGTACCATGTGTTACTGGTTCTGAGTAACGCCTACCAGTATGGTAAGTAAACGTACCTCTGATACCTTCAACGGTAAAGTAAAGTAAGGCAAAAGTTATTGATAAGATGACAGATGCTCTTATCCATTTATATATAATTGCATCGTCTATGTTTTTTCCTTTATACAATTCATACACAGCGGATGTAACGCCAAAAGAAAAAATTAACACACATATAAACAGGAAAGTCGCACATATTCGACTTCTCTTGTATACACCAAACAATAATCCAAGGAATGGAAGTCCCACAAAGCTAAGGTTTTTCAAATCAATCAAATGTAGATGATTATATATGTAGCCATATACGATGACACATGCAAAACATATAAAGGGGGCAAGACCTGCTATCCATGCATTACGTATTTTTTTCTCTGCTTTCTTTAAATCCATAGTTCCCCGTTCATATTAAGTACCTGTTATTTGCCCTCGTTCGTATCACAACCACGAATAAAAGTCTGCCAGTTATTTGCATGCGTAAAGTTATCCAACCTTCTTTATATTCGCGCGAACACCTTTCTTCTGTTCTTTGGCAAACTCCTTATCACACGCTCCAATCAATACCAGTTCGTCTACTGTTGTATCAAATAGCTTGAGCATCCCCTCCCCCATTGGATTTAATACGCCTCTATACATATGATAATCGCCGCTTTCCAACCAATCTCCAGATGCATTTGCAATCATTGAATATACATAATGACGAGGAGGTTGTTCTTTCCTGATTATACGGACAACGTCACTAATATTTTCTTGAATTGAAAGTTTTACCCACTCTTGAACCTTTTCAAATGCTGGGCTATCGAGCTTGTATTCTGCTTCATCAAGAATGTCTAGGGCAGAACATACTTCTTTAGGTTGCTCAGTTGGTTTCTCTGTTGTTACTTTCTTTTGTACTGTTTTGTTTTTCTCACCATATATCTTTTCTGTTAATGATATATTCTTTTTTACTAAATCCTTAAATTGGTCAACAAAAAATATAATGATTATCTCATATTCAAGATTGAGGTATGCTTCTTTACCTTCTCCAGAATCACCCTTAATAATAGCGTCTAATATAGTTTTTGCGAAAATGTGAGTTATAGTAAGAGTAGGATCTTTCCTCCATTGTTCAAAGGAAGCATCAAGTTTTTCAAATTCGCTTGTGAAGATTTTGATCAATACTCGTTCTCCATCTTGATCTGGTTTTTCGTCTGGTTCACGATGTGATTGTATTACATATTGAAAGAAACTGTCATTATCTTCCTTGTCTTGAAGAGCCGTGATAACAATCCAACATGAAACAATACCACAATTTGTAAGTAAATCTTCTTCATCATAATTCATTTCATTTACCAAATCTTTTAACAGATGCGTTAACGCTATCATTTCTTGAAGCATTTCCTCATTAAATCTATCTGTTGTTACATCCTCTTTTATCTCTTCTACTAATTCATTTTCTGATATTTCTTCTTCTACTATATCAATAGCCTTACTGATACCTTTACCAGACTTTACTAATCCTACAAATCTATCTGTTTCTTTCTTATTGAATCTATTTGAAAAGGCTAGATGGCGAAACCTTGTATCATCCTTTAGCGCTTCTAGCTTCTCTAATGAGCAGCTCATCTCTCGAAACATTTTATTCCTTTTATCTATAGTTACATCATTTTCGACAGGTTTATCTTTCGATATTCCTTCCTCTACCATATCAATCGCATCGTCAATGCTTGTACCAGACTCTACCAAATTTATAAAATCAGCAGTTTGTTTCTCGTTAAACGCATTTTGAATAGCTAGGTGTCGAAGTTTTTTTAATATATCCATCTTATTTCCACCATTTTATAATCACCTTCCCAAATTCATATTTATATTTATTACTTTACAAAAAGCATATCCATCAAATGATGGTATAGCTTGTGTGGGATGAAAGCTTGTAGGCTGTTTAGATTCTTGGAGTATAATACTCAAGAAACATCAAAATCAAGGTAAAAAGAGGGCATTTTACCACCTAATTTCGCTTGATATGTGAATGAACCTCCCCTAAAGTAGTGGACATATTTTTGTGGGAAGATCAGAATAGTGTTTATGAGGAACGATAACAAACTAGGTTTTGCGAATGTAACACATTTTCATCAACAGCTGATTGAAAAATTAAAAAAATAATATTGGTAGCCGCTATATCCTGGAAAAATAAAAAGTATCCTGGTGATAGTACCTTGGAGGCAGAAGGGGTGTCGGTTTTCCCCCCTGGGTGGGGTCTATAAGAATCGATCAAGTTGGAATTTGCTTTGAATTTATACTGGTGACAGCTTCCAAGGGTATCAGTCAAACATTAACCCATGTTAGACTTCATTTTCAATAGTATTTTTCTATTATTTACGACTCATTTTCTGCTAATCCCAACATGATGTCACTATAATACGCGCGCGCGCACGCGCATATGGTATCGAAACGTGTTCCCGATTTAACCTCGTACTGGGGTCATGCAATCTTTTTTAACTCAGGAATATAAATGGATTTTTTGTTTTGTATGATTTTGGTTCTAACATCGTCCACGACGTGGAGCATTATAAAAAACCCACCTTTTTGGTGGGTTTTTTAATACTCTTTTTTTGCGTTGGCCGGAAATCAATTGAGTGAACGGACCGGACGGACATATCGGTTTTTGTAACGCCACCGTACGTTACCAAGGCTGAAGTAAACACTCCAGGTGTTGCTGCCATGTTTATCGCCAGACCAGATCCCCCACTGTTCCTGATCAAAGATGGGGTCTATGTGAAGGGCATTCGTCTTGCCCGGTTCAAGCAGTGATGCCGCTTCTTCTATAGTCGGTAGTCTCCAGTCGCTATACCCGGCATACTTCAGAGTGTTCAACTTCCTTACCCATCCATTCGCTGCATTCCACTGCATATACTCTTTAGAACCTGACTGGAGCCACATCAGTCCGGTGGCATGGTCTATTACCACATTGCCTCCCTTTATCGACTTCTTCTCGTAGTTGTGAATGATTGTACTGTGCCCATAAAATCCCCACTCATCAAACTTTCGTATATAAATTTCTGGCATTGACTCTGCTTCAGAAACAGATAAATTTCTGTAAGATG
>Ga0233429_1004462_pt1 | contig 12343 bp, 10 predicted proteins | sample SI_118_April2016_3_FD_179879 | JGI IMG/M metagenome (GOLD analysis project Ga0233429, IMG submission 179879) | Seawater microbial communities from Saanich Inlet, British Columbia, Canada - SI_118_April2016_135_MG | ecosystem: Environmental > Aquatic > Marine > Inlet | place: Canada: British... | reverse complement strand
TGCGACCTTTCCGATCACGTGGTCATAACCGGTAAAGACTTCGGTGTTGCCTGCCGCGGCCAGTTCAAATAATTCCTGTGCCCGCGCTAGGTCCGGTCCACATATGGGCTTTTCGATCAAGAGCGCTTTTGGCGCTTCTTCCAGCGCTTTGATCGCCAGATCAAGGTGGCTGTCGGGCGGCGTGCCGATACAAATAAGATCATAACCACCAACCGGCACATCGGCCGAAGAATAAAGGCCAATTTCGTCATCCCACTGGCCATATCGTTCTGGATAAATCATGTTTTTTGCCCGGACCAACGCGGACTGATCCAGATCGCACAAATCAACCGAACAACCAAGCTGCCTCGCCGCATGCGTGAGATGATTGCCAATCGACCCCGCGCCGACTATTTTTACGCGCTTCATATTTGTCGCCTAACTAAATTTCGCCGATCAAGAAAAAAGAGTCTGTAAGGTCATTCGCCTCTATGGCCGATCTGTATTGCGCATCTAATCCAGAAAATAATTCTCGCAACTTTGAGGATCCGCCAGGTTGGCCGGTCATCAACCAGTTCATATGATTTTCGAGCCCATATCTTTGGTGCGCAATAGACTCCGTAACCCTAAACCCGTTGCGCTCCAGCAAACGGGTCAATGAGGTCGGGGCATAAATGTAGGGGTGCTGTTTTTGAAAATAGAATCCCGCATATGCCTCGTTATCATACAGTTTTAGAAGCGGGTCAAATAATGAGGGCACTTCAATAATGATCTTGCCATCTACCGATAGACAGGCTCGGACCTGCTCAAGGAAATTTGTCGGCTCGGCTATATGTTCAAATACATGAAACAGGCAAATTACATCAAATTTCATTTCCGACTGCATGACACCGCTAATTTGGCTAAATTGCCGCAACCAGGATAGCTGGTTCCTTTGTTCTGCTGTGGCCTGATCCGGTTCCACACTGGCGAGGGATAGGGATGGATTGTGACTGTTCAATTGCGCAAGAAACGTACCCTCGCTGGCACCGATTTCCAAAACTGATTTGCAACCGTTGAATTGATCTTTGATCTTCTCAAAACGTCGAAAGATTTCGACATTGCCTTTCTTGGCGTCCATTAGATTCAGCTTTTGAGATCGTGGCTGATAGTCATCATAATCGACCACTGGGGTCGGATACAGAAAGGCGAAATCCTCGGCAGAATTAATGTATACCTCAATATCATCCGCACCCCAGACATCCTGGCGTAGCAGCGTATAAGTTTCCTCATTCAAAGGTGCCGGCAATTCGGCGACAAATTGATCAAAAGATATCAAGAACCGGGTACTCCATCGTAAAGAGTACGCTTGGTCGATACGGACTGCTGTACGACGCGGTGCTCTTGGTAAATCGTTTTTATGAGTTGAATATGTTTTGCCGTCGCACTTCCATCCAACGGCGAAACATATTCTTCGAACAGCGATCTCCGTTCAGCCAGAAATGTGTTGTCCACTTTCTGGCTTTTGAGGCATTTAAAGATCATTCTTTTCATATCTTCGATGTCCGAGGGGACATTGAATAAATGCATTTTGTCAGGCAGGTAGACGTGCTCGGAATATCGCTCTTCCTGCCATGGCCCAAAATAGGGAACTATGACATGGCGATCCGCAATCGAGGCTTCGAGGACAGTCGTAGAATTAAAGCCGATAATGACATTACTCCGCTCGATTAAATCGTGGGCGGGCAGGGTTGTTGAAATATGCAGATTGTCCAGCTGATCAACAGCGACCGGAAAATTGGCAGTTGCCTCGTCGAACATCCGCTTCCAGGTATTGTAGAAAGTCGGCTTAACCTTGAAGATCACTTCAATGGCAGGATTTTCATGGGCAATTTCTGCGAGTAGACGGTGTACGCTGCTACATTGCGCCTTAGGCCCATAATCCTCCCCACGCCCGGCTCTGGTAAGATAGGTGAAGAATGTAATGGCTGGCTTTTCTTGGGATGGCCGGCCAAATGTTTTTAGCCGTTTGAGAAATCGATCCATTCGGATACAGCCAAGTACGTGAATATGATTTTTTGATACGTAGCCGGAGCCGGAGATAACCTGTTCCGCGACCTTGTTGTGGACCGTGACGTAGCGACCTTCAAATTGGCCCAACCTGCTAATTCTCCGATGTGCTAAATTACGAATATACTCGCTGACAAAAAGGTTTTCCCTGTTAATGACAAGGTAGGGGTATCCGAGTTCATCGGAAACTGCGCCCCAATCAAAATCCTGTCTGCAATGCACATGATGACTGATCAGGATATCGACACCGAGGCGATCAAACAGTCGCGGCAAAAATTGCTTCAAGAACGCTCGGTATTGCTGCTTGGGTGCCCACGTTACATCCTGCTGCGTTGGATTGAAGTATGGCACATGTTTGGCCAGTCCAACGCCTTCCGGATAAAACTGAAACATTAATCTCGTCAACCAATGTTCCTTCAAACACAATATCCGAACTTGTCCCGTGGCGGCAAGATCCTCAATGTCCCCTCGAAACTGCTCGTATGACAGTACGAGCGCCGTCGGTTTATCGCCATCCCCCTTGCCGGTGGAGCGCTGTATCGCGCCATCAGTGCTCACTTCGCCAATACATGACGCATAGATCTGCGACAAAAGCTGGTACAGCCGCATGCGAATGACCATGGCGAAAGTTGCCCACCCCAACCATCTTAGGATCGGTTTCACGACAGGTGTCTTTCCGGCCGGGTCACATCATGCATTGCAGCAATGAATATCGTGTCGATACATGCCACGTTCTGGCGTTGCCTTCTATTGGATACAGACACGAAGTCTAACGAAACCACTAGCTTTGATGTTCCGAGACGGCAACGTGAAAATTTTGCACCGGCCCCTGCTTCGCCTTATGTACCGAAGTGAGCTTTCCATCATTTAGTTCGATGACTATGTCCGCCGCATTAACAATTGCAGGTCTATGGGAAATGATCAGGATCAATACATGGGTTGATAGATGTTTTAAAGCGCGGCAAATTCGTTGCTCAGATTCGTTATCCAGCGCCGCGGTGGGTTCGTCCATTATAAGTAGCTGTGGTTGGTGGACCAAAGCCCTAGCCACCGCGATCCGTTGACGTTCGCCGCCGGAGAGTTTTGATCCGGCCTGGCCAATCCGTGTATCTATACCATCATCCAGGCCTTGCACGAAGTTCCATGCATCCGCATGTCGTAGCGCTTCGATTGTCTTTTCAACCGTGATGTCGGGATCTGACGTGGTGACATTTTCTCGAATTGATTCAGGAAACAGAAAAATTTCCTGTGGGACGTAGCCGATCATCTTACGCCATTTCGCGATATCAAAGTCTGGCAGCGGAACACCATCAATTTCCACCGACCCGGAAGTTGCTGTTTCAAGGCCGGCGATTGCATTAATCAATGTCGACTTGCCTGCACCCGAAGGGCCTGTAATTGCAACCAATCCTGATCGTGGTAGTTCCAATGAAACGCCAGTCAACGCAGCATTGCTTTGGCCTTCATAGACAACCGTAAGATCCCGCAGCGTGATGTTGGAGCGAAACTGAGGTTCCTTGGTTCCCGTCACAATTTCTGCCGCATTTTCTGAACCGACAATTAATCCATTTACAAATTGGTAGCTCGGTTCCTGCCCGACAATTGCCTGGTATTGTTTTTGCATGCTCCGAATAGAGGTGGCGGAACGTGAAAACAGCAAAGCGAGGGCTGCGGCTGTCTCTAGGCCACCCGACATCATATTAATGTAGACAAATATGCCGATGGCAATTGCGGCTGCGGCAATCGGTTCGGGTAGCACCTGGATAGCTCTTTCATAGAACGCCAATCGATTGCGGGCCTTGCGAACAGATCCTATGCTGACTGCGACCAATGGCAATACCTGCGTTTCGTGGCCCATCGCCTTGATACCTTTGAGCGATGACATGATCTCGACGATGCGGGTCGACAGGGTTTCCATCGAATTTCTTCGAATAATCGCTGACGCGCGTGTGCGTGAGACGAAGGTTGAAAATACCACCACGGTAACAATACCAAACGCGAACCCACCCGCAGTCATTGATGGCGATATTGCGATGGATACGCTCAGGCCGATTGCCGTCTGCCAACCGGCAGCAATTCCTTTTCCAACACTGGTGTAAATTGAGGATGCGGCTTCTACTTCCGTGCCCAATGCCGCATTTACCCCGCCAGGCGACAATTGTGATGAATACCCCCATTTGGCAGCCAGAATGGCGTTGACCAAAGCTAGGCGAAGATTATTCGCGATTCTATTCGTTATCAGAGCGATTTGAATACCGCCAAGGAGCTTGACCAGCGCGCTAAAAGAAACAACACCTACCATGAGAACAAGCAATGGGCCCAGTTCATCTGTAAAACCCAGAAAACTTAGAATGTCTTGAACATAGGCTTCAAAGCCGCTTGAATTGCCTGTTGATGCCGACATTATCGAGATAATGGGTACAATGAGAATTATACTCGTGCTATCCAATATGCTGGAAATCATGAAGAAAATAATCGTGACCGCCGATTGGAGCGGATAATTCTTCAAGATTCTAATTGATGTGTGTAGAACTGATTTCAAAATATTTTCTTCTGTTTGGATCGCATCACCAGAGTAGGCGGAGGTCCATTCATCGCATTTTGGATTTTGAGGCGCTAGGCACCGTCAGGTTCGGTTATGTTTCGGCAGGTATCGGAAAGGCGATAGATCGGCACGACGGCGTTTGTCGTCTGCCTTTATTCCAGGCCTCCACCGAAACATTGGGCGAAACTATCGCGTGGGTTTGAGTCGGGCCTTGACGAAAATCATTTCGTCGTATCAGTCCGCAACATTTTCTAACCATTCTTTCGAGCAATATTGACAATTTATCGTCCAGCGGAAGGCACCGAAGCGCATCGGTGAAAAGCCATGCCAGATGGTCGCGTTGCTTCGGTATACCAAAGCGGTGTTGACCAAATCCTGCGGCTCAAAGACGATATCCTCAAACTCCGGTCCGTCCATGATGCATAGTCCGCCGCCACGGCTTCCGCCAGTACCATTTACAAAAATAACGAAATTCAGGAAATGCTCGCCTTCCTTTGTCGTGGCAACCGAATCTCTATGGGGGATAACAGAACTTCCCGTGAAAGCCCTTGTCAACAATGTGGCGTAACGGGCGCGAGGAATACCATCATCACAGAAATCCGTAACTTTTTGAGCGAACTCGTCACTATCAAGGTGGTCGTAGAGTTTTTCCATAACAGGAAGATGGTCAAGATATTGCGGTCGGTCACCTCTTCGGGCCTGCCAGACGAACCCCGTATCATAGGATTTGTGCATTCGGGAGACCGGCGCAAAATAATAAAATTTCGGCCACTTTTTGAATATTTTATCTCGAAACCTAGGCTCGAAAAAATTCTCAATGAAGGCCCAATTATGTTTTTTGAAGGTCTCCTTGTATGGCTCAAGCGGCGAGATGACTTCCTCATCATCCTCAGCCAAGGTAGGTTTTCTCGAGATCAGTTTTGTCAACGTCCGCCTTGATTTGTCTCTCAATCCAGAAATTCTGACGAGGGCGTGCAAATGCGGCATCCGTGGAAATTTGTATATATCCTCGGCGCGCTTAGATTTTTCAACAGCCATGACGTATGTCTCCTCGAGGAAATAAGGCTATCGGCTTGCCTATCGACGGCATCAGCTGCGGACTTCGGCAGCTTTCGATGAGGTCTATTGGTCTTTCCAAATCTCACGGACCGTTACAAATGCCTCGGCATATGAGACACCGGCGGTGGCACCACGCAATTTGGCCTGCGCTTCCACCGCCTCCATTGACCGGGCATGAGGGGGAGGACGCATTTCCGCGCCATAGCATGTTAAGGCGGCACGTTTCTTGTCCATCTGCACCGTGACTTCGACGAACCGGCTTGGAATGAAGGCCCGGCTGGAAGAGGGCGTGGCCCATTCCGTGCTCGACAGCACTTCAAAGGCATAAATCCGCTCGACGGTTGATCCGGGTAACGGGCGACAGGCGGTTAATGTTGCTTCGCATACTCGCTGATGATCAACATTTAAGTCATCGCCATGATGGGTATATATAATATTCGGCGAGATCTCCGAGACGGCAGTTTCTATCGTCCTAACGATCTCCAAGAGCGGCACGCTATCCATCTGATTGTCGGGAAAATTCGCGAACCTGGGGGGCTGGGCTGCAACGGCATTTGCAGCGGCCTCGGCCGCTTGGCAGCGCAGGGTCTTCTCGTTTAGATCAATCGAGGGCGCATTGTCCCGGGCGCCAACACCGCTGCTCAAAAACAGAATGTGAACGTCGTCACCACGATCTGCATGCTTTGCCATGGTGCCTCCACAGCCCAATATTTCGTCGTCAGGGTGGGCTGCCACCACCAAAATTTTATTTTTCGTTGTCATCGCGCTACTGGTCTATTTCGTCTTATTCGGGTGCGCCGACACGGCCATGAACCATGGACCAATTTAGGGGCGTACCGCGTTCGATATCGCATGTCGCCGCGCTGCCAATAACCTGATTGATAAATTTCGGCGGCAGGCCATGGCCGGGACGGATACGGCGGACGTTTTCCGCTGTGAAGGCTTCACCCGCTACAATATCGGCGACGGCATAAATAGACCGACGGAATTGTTTCATGGGGGCTTCGCTCGCCTTGGCGCGATAGTCAACTTTGCCCAAGGCCGCACTGGCAATACGGCAGGCGGAAACCATTTCTTGGAGTTCTTCAGGTTCCATGGAAAAGGCCGCATCTGCGCCACCGTCACTACGGCGCAAGGTGAAATGCTTCTCAATCAAACTGGCACCAAGCGCGACTGCGGCGACCGATATGGTCGGGCCCAATGTATGATCCGAAAGGCCGGGCACTGTATTGAATGTGTCGGCCAAGTGTTGTACGCGCCGGATCGCATAATCCTCGGCCTCTGCCGGATAGGCACTAATGCAATGCAATAACGCCAATTGCGTCGCGCCCGCGGCACGGGCGGCTTGAACAGCGTCATCAATCTCGCCCAGGCTCGCCATGCCCGTCGACATGATAATTGGTTTGCCGGTCGTTGCGACCTTGGTGATCAAGGGAATGTCCACCAATTCAAAAGAGGCGATCTTGTAGGCAGGGGCATCAAGGCTTTCCAAGAGATCCACCGCCGTTTCATCAAATGGCGTGCTAAAGATGCTGATGCCAATTTCCCGGCCAACGGCAAACAATTTTTCATGCCAGTCCCATGGCGTGCTGGCCATCTGGTAAAGTTCATAAAGATGTTTGCCGTCCCACAGCCCGCCTTCGATGCGAAAATCGGGTGCATCACAGTCAATCGTCATGGTGTCGGCTGTATAGGTTTGCAGCTTGATGGCATCTGCACCTGCCGTTTTGGCCGCCTTGACAATCGCAATGGCATGATCAATGTCGCCATTATGGTTTGCCGAAAGTTCAGCAACAATATACGGCGGGTTGCCCGGCCCAATTTTCCGACCGGCTATGGCGAAATCACGATCCGTCATTTTCTACCTTTTCTATCCTTTTGAGAAGGCGTCACGTTGCATTGGGGTCGTCACTGTTAGAGGTATTTCGAATGGTGATCTGCGCATTCAACGTATCGCCTGATAGCTGGGAAGACGAAAATTCCATACGAAAATCGCCGTGTTGAATAAAGCCGCGCGGATAAGTATCCGCATCGAGCATGCGAATATGATCATACAGTTGGCGAAGCGAGCCGGTTTCAGGTAGCAAACTTTGCTCTGGCCGGCGGCGTGCGAATTCAACCACAGTACCGCTTTGTGCCACCGGTGATGGTTCTTCTGCGGCAATCCGCCCCATCATATCGGAAATCGTAACGGCGGCTCTCTCAAATATTTCCTGGGCCGACCCGTCTAAATCCAAGCATGTTTTCATATACACCGGCCCCGCGTCCAAGACGTCCGTCATTTGCAGAGCAGATATCATGGTTTCCCTATGGCCCCGGGCGATCAGGTTTTGCAATGGACTGCCACCGCGGCCAAAGGGGACGTCCGTCATATGAAAACAAACACAATCCGCTGTTTCGAGAATGCCCTGGGGCACGATCCATGACCAATGGGGAAAGAAAACATATCGCGGATTGATAGTGTTTATCAGCTCGACCGTCAGTTGGTCTTTCTCCGTGATCAAATGCCATTCGCCGGGAAGGGTTTGTATCTTCTCCTCCATGACGCTGATATTCCATGGCTTGATCGTGGCAATGATATAGGGCGTCATTGCGGCCCAACCGTGGATGATCCTGACGTTTCGAAGCGATCTTCTCGAATACGCTGAAATCCGGCATTCTGGAACGCATGAATAGAAGCGGTGTTTTCCGGGTTGACCTCAGCCACCAATCGGCACATGCCGCCAATTTTTCGGATCAATTGAAGCACCACGCCGCCGACGCCCGTGCCCCTGTATGCGGTCGCGACGATAATGGAAACCTCCATTGCGTCGTCGTCACCCGGTTGGTCCATACAATCCAATCGCACCAAACCCGCCGTCTGACCTCCAACAAGCACGATGCAGGTAATGTTGTCTGTATCATCCAGACGCCGTTTGAACCACAAGGCATGGCTTTCGCGCGAGGGTGCCTCGGGATGGCGAAAAAAGCGTCGGGCATCGGGCTCTGTTTGCCAATCATATATGATCTGTTCGTCGTCACGGCAAACGCGACGCAGAGATATTACGTCGCCACGCCGTGTGGTGGTTGAGGGGAGTAATGCCGCGGCAACCCGCAATCCGCCCTTTCCATCGCAGACGCTTGCAGCCGCTTTTGACATTGCGGCCAATGTGCCATTGCTGCCTGCTAAAGCCAAAATGGCCGTGACCAACTGTCTGTCGTCAACATCGTCGTGATTGCCTAATAACTGTGCCGCGCCACATTCTGCGATATTTCTGGCTACTAGATCTTGATTTGAAGCCGTTGTGATGATCAAGCTTGGTAGCCCCAAACTACTCTTTTCCAGCAAACTGGATCCACCAGCTCCGATCGCCAAGTCCGCGTTAGCAAACAATGCAGCCATATCATCAACGAATTGATGGACCTTAATATTGGCCTCGCCGTTGTTTTCCGCAGTGTCCAGAATTTCTGCCAAAACGGTTGAATTCGCCCCCAAAACGACGTCGATATCCACTTTCAATCCAGTCTGGATTGTGGCGGAAAGGGCCTTGCTCGTCATACCCTTCGGATCACTGCCGCCAAAATTGATGACGATCCGGCTTAGTTTTTTACGCACGAGGTCCAATGTACGCCGTTGCTGTAGGAAAAGCCGCCGCAGCATGGCAAATGACGCTCCTGCCAGAATAGTGCAATTTTCCGGTAGCAAGCCATTGTAGTTGGATGGCGTTCTACCAGGTGTTTGATCAACCAGGACATCACAGTCATGTCGCCGGTCCGCCAGATCGTCGATTACGACAATGCGTTCAGCCCAGTCCTTCTGCTGCAACTCCCAATTCGCCTTTGACCGATAGCTATCAACAATCAAGACGGCGATATCGGGAAATTGCCGGCGCAATTCCGACGTTGGCCCCAGTAAATCCGTTCCTGCCGCTAGGCCGATCACACCATGGCCGCGTGCCCGGATGCCAGGCAGCATCTCTTCCACCTCACCCGGCGCAACCAAGGTGCAATGCCAACCCGTCGCGGCCATGTTGTCGGCCAGGGTAAGGCAACGCATCACATGGCCCAGGCCAACCTGCCGTCCCGCATCAACGAAGAATATGGCCTGTGCCGCCATTCGATTTCCCAGGGAGCCTGTTGCTGGCTAACGGACCGAAAACACCGGCTCAATCGCTGGTCCGTCGAGAGATGATAGCAATGATCCATCTTCCAGCCTGCTAGCAATCAGGTCGAGGGACTGCTGATAGGCTGTTAGCACAGTAGCCGCATCCGCTGCGTCATGGGCATGGCAAACATTGTGACCGGCCCCGATCAACACCCCGTTGGACAGCATCTCACGCAGGAAGGCGGTCTTGATGATGGCGGATCCGGCATTGGGATGATCGCCAATTTGCAGCACTTTCCAGGGTGGTTTTCCGCGCAAGGAAAAGACATCGGATAAATTGTGCGCGGCTATTTCCTTGTCGACCCCATCGGCGATATTGGTACCGGTCCGCCAAAGAGACTCGATCACCGGCTCCCGGCTCATCTTGTCTATCACGGCAATTGCCGCAGCCAGGGAGAGCGCTTCCCCACCGAAAGTGCCAGAGAAAAAGACCTCCTCCATTTCTATCATGATATCGGCCCGGCCGACGATCGCGGAAATTGGCATGCCATTGCCCATCGCCTTGCCGAACGATGCTAAGTCGGGAGTGACGCCAAACAATTTCTGCGCGCCACCTAAAGAAAAACGAAAACCGGTAATAATCTCATCAAAGACCAGCACGGCACCGTGTTGGTGGGCAACGTCTTTTACCAACTCCAAATATCCCGATGCTGGCTCTATGATCGACATGGGCTCCATTATAACGGCAGCGAACTGGCCCGGCTTTGACGATAGCAGGGTTTGCAACGCATCAATGTCGTTATAGGGGAAGCCGTGGGTTAGATCACGGACTGCCTTGGGCACCCCTTTGTGCCGGGTGGTGGAGCCAATATACCAGTCCTGCCAACCGTGATATCCGCAGACCGCGACATCATCTCTGCCTGTAAAGGCCCGTGCCAAACGGATGGCCGCCGACGTCGCATCCGTACCATTTTTGCCAAACCGCACCATTTCGGCGCACGGTATAATCTCCACCAACTGCTCGGCCAGTTTCGCTTCAAGCTCGCTGGCCAAACTAAAACTGATGCCGTTTGCCAACTGCGACTCTATCGCGGCATCCACATCGGCATCACAATAACCGAGCACCACCGGCAAGAGGCCGCAAATCAAATCTACATACTCATTGCCGTCAATATCCCAGACACGGCCGCCACGCCCGTGGCTAAGGAACAGCGGTGCGTTGTCTCGGGGAAATTGCGTGTAGGCCTTGCTAAAAGTCTGTGTGCCAAGCGGAATAGTACCCATCGCCCGTTGCAGCATTTGGTTTGAATGTTCGAAAGAATAATCCGGTACACGTGATCCCTGGGATGTCTGAGGCGGTGCCGACGTGTCCTCGCTCGCTGCTGGTCCTGACGCTGGTCCCAGCACGGCTTGTTGTTCAGCCAATTTCGGATGTCTGTCTAGAATATCAAGGATATCCATATAGCTTGGCGGGGCGTCAGAGGGTAGGAGCTTGGCCACCTCGCTCAGGAAGGCAAAATCTTCCGGCGTATCTAATGTCCAACGCTGCGATCCAATCCCGGGAATGGGGCAGTTCAAAAACGCAGGTTTGGTCCGCCGCCTGTTATGCCGCAAATATGGCGTGACGTGTTCGCGTTCAAAATCACGAGAGGCCTCGCGATCCGCCTGGTAAAGGGCCTCGGCCGTCATGGCTTCACAGTCCAGCCCATCGGGCCAGCGCCTCGGCTCGGCATTCGTGGCATAACCCGCGCCCTGATGTTTCAACAGGGCAAGCACCTGGCCGCATACATGGGGATCCAAAAACGGGCAATCCGCAGTCAGGCGTATGACAAAATCGGCTGCTTCGGCTTTCGCGGCAGCGGCAAATCGCGCCAGGACGTCCAATTCAGGACCACGATGGCAGGTCACGGCGGCGTCGATGCACCATTTTTGGATCGGGTCGTCCTGATTCAACACGGATGTCGCGACGACGACTTTGTCGACCCTGGCAATCTTGCGGGCGGCACGGACAACCCAGGCCAGAACCTCGATACCCCCTAGGTCCATCAAAACCTTGCCCGGCAACCGGGTCGAACCCATACGGGCCTGTATGACAGCAATTGTCGTCATGCTGAGGGTAGATCACTTATTTGCCGTGCTGCCAGGACCTGGCAAAGGATGCGCATCGCTTCACGGCCGTCGCAACGAGGGGCCTCACCGTGGGTGATGCAGCGCATGAATTGTTTCATCTCTTCCAAATAGTCCTCGTCCGCAGATGAACGCCAGGATCTGTCATGGGTAACAGTGCCATTTTTGTCGTAAAACTGAAGCTGACGTCCTGCGACATCAAGTTCAAGCAGTCCGTTGCTGCCTGCCACTTCTACCCGGCGTCTGCCGGGCCGGGTCACGTAGTCGAGATGCAAGACCGATCTCACGCCGCTATCATGCTCCAAGACGACATCAGCGCAATCCTCGGCGGAAATTTCCAAGAGACCTGTATTGCGTGTGCAGGCATTGATGGTTCGTGCCGATCCAAGCAGGAAATTTGCGATATCAAATTCATGAATTACATCAAATAGAACGCCGCCGGTTTTTGTATCCGCAGCATAACCAGTACGGTAATCATCACCCGCGCGCCAATCCGGCAA
>Ga0233429_1004452_pt1 | contig 12372 bp, 19 predicted proteins | sample SI_118_April2016_3_FD_179879 | JGI IMG/M metagenome (GOLD analysis project Ga0233429, IMG submission 179879) | Seawater microbial communities from Saanich Inlet, British Columbia, Canada - SI_118_April2016_135_MG | ecosystem: Environmental > Aquatic > Marine > Inlet | place: Canada: British... | reverse complement strand
TTCCGAGCCTTTATGATTAGCCATTTTTATTTCTCCTTATTATTTTTCTTAGTTTCAGACTTCTCAGCCCAGCCATTCGCCTTCATTTCTTCAATCTTTGAAGGGTGTGGCGTTACACCATCTTTACCACCATTAGGCGGATATAAAATTACTTGCTTTTTCATTCATCTCTCCAATATGGAATATTAACATTAATCTGATGAAACTTGTCATCAGCACCTACAGTAACAATACTCGCTACATCACAAACAACATCATTAAAACTAACACCATCAAATATAGCACTTATTGTATCAGCATAACCTCTAATTGTGTGAGTGCCTGAATTGACTGGTGCGAATATCTGAATACTAATAACTCCTGTGTGCCTCTTTAAGCCGTTAATTGCTCTATACCCACTAGTGCCGTTAAGAATATTAAATCTCACCCATTCCGCATTATTTGGCGTATCAAAATCAGCATTACCCCAAGCGATAGTAGTTGTAGTCCAATTAGTATTAAACCTTCCTTCAATATTAGTCCTTTCACTAGCAAAACTCATAATAGACTCGCCCTTACTTCATTAACTGTTATATCAACCATTCCAGCACTTGCTTGTTTACTTGAGCCATTCTCTAGGGTATTAATATATGGCAATGAATTAGTAATATAAATAGGCTTTTCACCATCACCTTTTTTAAGACTGACACCTTTCTTTCCTTTAGCCATTACATTGACTTTAGTGTTCTTTTTACCAACTGATAGATTCCAATTACCTTTAGCACGACCTGTATCAACTGGTGTCTTAGCAGTAATACCATCATATAATTCTAATGCCACTTTACGAATAACAGTATCAAGTTCTAAGTCTGTACGCTTAGAAAATCTTTTTAAATCTTTTCCAAATGATGCTACGCTCATCCTACCCTCGTCAATATCAATGTATAAGAAGCCAAAGCAGGGTCAGATAATATACTGTTAATTGCGTATATCGCTGAATCTCTAGTTATGGTGTCATTAGTATCAGGCGTTACCGCTAAATCTCTACTAGCAAATATCATTGATAAATCACCAGTGAATTGAGTGCTTACATCATTAGCATCTACCTTTCCACCTAATGGGCTTAATACAGCCTTTAATGAATAAGTAGTAGTAGTATGAGCCACAGCACCAGTTGTAACATTATACGAACCAGTAGTCCTAGCGTTATAGGTAATAGTTTCTGCTAAGTCACCTACAGTAACAATAGCCGACTCTACAATCTTTCCTATTGATGCCTTTAATCCCATTAAGTTCTAACTACTGCTACCGTACCAAACTTAGCACGAGCATTAATAGTTCCCCAGCCTCTTAGCATTTCTTGAACAATAGAAGGCATAACACCAGCAGTATCAGTCTTATCAAAGGCTAATGAGATAGAGCCTACAGTCAAACTAGATAAACCCTTACCATCAGCATTACCAGTTGAGTTACTTGCTAATAAATGACGAGCAAATTCAATAGTAGCGTTCTTAACTGGTTCAGGTACGATTGTTGATGATACTGAATAACCGTCATCTAGAACATCACTCCTTCCCCACGCTAAAGCCTGTGAATCGGTGGTTTTAGTTCCAGACCAGTCTATTTTTTCATCTAATATACGAGTAGCCATTTTAAGGGCTTTCTCTTTATTGGCAGTAGTAGCACCTGTCCAATCAGTAGCGTATAAATGGTTATCGTGATATGTATCACCCTCTGCTACTGTAGCGTAACTATCAGCACTAGCACCATTAGCGGTTGCGTCAATTGCCATTATCTATATCCAGCGTCTTTGAATTTTGCTACATTGTTAATATGAACATTAGCCTTTAAGCCATCTTCTCTTGTCATTTCAACAAACTTACTTGGAGTTGCTTTTTTGACTACCTTTTTAATAGTCTTTTTAATACTTTCTTTTGGCATTTTATTCTCCGTTTTTAAATTAGGTGGGGTGGTCATAACTCCGCCCCAATTTGATATGATATTAAATATTAACCCATTAATAGAGCAATATTGTCAGACTTCCAAGCCTTAGTACCCCAAGTAGCGGCAACTTCAATCATCTGCTTACGGTAACCCTTGTAAACACGAATCTCGAACACTAAACCTGAATGTGTGTCTTGTACTAACATAGCATCATCTGCTGAGTCACCACCATTAGGAACAGCAGGTGCTCTCATTCCTAACTCAATAGCATTTTGGTTAAACATCACATTACCTGTGTAACTTGCACCAGTAGCAATAGTTTCGTTATCAGCAATGATTGCTTGACCACCCGGTGAGTTAAGAACAAGTGAAGACGAAGTAGTCTGATTAGCAACAACATAGTTAGCACTTGAGCCTGAGAATGAAACAACATCACCAGCCGCACAATCAGTAGTTTGAGTGCCATCTACAGTAATTGTAGTATCGCCAACTGCAGTAACACCATTAACCACGTGGTCATCAGAACCCACAGTAGTATGTGCTACAACTTGAGCAGACTCTTTAATCATAACACCTTGTAAATCTAACAAAGTACCTTGACGCAACATAACATCTGAACCTGCTTGATTTACGCTTTGTAAAGAAGATAAGTTACGAAGATTAGTACCAGCCAAAGTATTCATCACTAGAGATAAACGACCATCATTAGTAGCACCACCATTGTCAACAATAATTTGTCTTGCCTGAGCAATAGTATTAAAGTTTGAAGCGAATGGAGTAGTACCAGCAGTACCAACAGCACGAGAAGCACCTTGATAAGCGGCAGTAGCCAAGTCTGATTCAATAGCATTAGTTAGGGTACGCATTGCTTGAGCAATTTGGTCGCCATAAACTGTTTCATAACCTGAACCATTATTTAGATGTTTGACATCTTCACCAGTCATTGGAATTTGAACTGCTTTAGCAGAACTCAAAGTCATAGTTGAACTTGTGATAGTTTGGTCATCACCTTGTGGGATTGTCATTGATTCAGTAATGTTATTAGCGGTTGCTGAAGCAGTGATAAACGAACGAATAGTATCGCCCTTTGCGGCTCTTTCTGAACCTGCGTTGATAGTAACTGAAGGGATAAAACCTACTAATTCACGACCAACTGTGTCTGCGGCTTTATAAATATCACCGGCTAGATTTGTTAAAGTATTTGCCATTATATTGACTCCTTATTTAATTTTAAATATTAGAGAGTCAAATGCCCCCTAATTGTTGTATCTACGCTGTAGAAAATTAGGCAACACCGTTGCTTGATTAACATCATAGCATAAAACAAAGTCGTGTCAAATACTAAATACAAAAAAAACCCTTCAATGAAGAAGGGCTAAAAAACTAACTTGAGGAGAGAGTATTTTTATTTATCTACAACTTTACCACCATCAATAGCGAACTTACTTCTGTCTTGTTGTGACATACTATTGAATACATCTCTTGATACTGTATTGCTTGTTCCATTAAAACTAGAGCCGTGTTGTGAGCCACTACCAGTAGAAGCATTGAATAAATGAGGTGCTGATTCTGTTAAGCCCTTAACCCATTCATTAACACTCATAGGGTCGCTATTACCATTACCAAAGATTATGTTTCCATCTTTATCGTGAGGTACAGCCTGACCTTCTTTAACTGAGAAGATAGATTGTGAGCGTAATACAACATCATCAATAGCAGTATCAACCACACCAGCCTTAATTGCTGAATCTCTTACTGCGTTATCAATCAATAAATGCTCTAATTTCTTAGTAAGGTTTAATTGCTCACCCTTCATACCTTCAAGGGCATTATTATGTTCTTCTCTCATTGACTTGGTACGCTCTTCTAATAATTCATCAATCTTGCCTTCATCAATAAGTTTCTTATCTTTCAAATCTCTGGCTTGTTGAATCATATCGTTATATGAATCTAAATCAATGCCATTAAACTTGCTTTCAAGTTCTTCTTGTTTCTTTAATAGGGTTACATTGTTAGAACGGAATTCGTCTAACTTTGTTTTAAGACTTCCATACTCTTCTTCTGAATATGTTTTTGTTTCTACTACTGCTTCACTCATTTTATTCTCCGAATAATTAAATTGTCACTGACATCTTTATTTTACATAAACTGCGTTATTTTTAAAGGTTTAATTTTGTTTCTAATTGACCAAGCGTTAATGGGTTTCCACTACCACTCACCATATCTGTTAATCCTAACTTGCCTTCTTTCCATAACTTATGTTTACCAGCACCCAAAGTCTTAATTTGAAATGCCTCACCTTTAGTCTTTAACCAGCCTTCATAGTTTAACTTTCCACTAACTTGACCATCCATACTGGCTCTTGTTGACTTAGGTATCTCTTTAAACTTACCCTTAGCACCAAGTTCTTTCCAACTTTTAGTAATACCAACAACATCTGAACGACAATTCCAATGAGCAGTATATCCGGGAAAGGTTGTACCGTGTCCTATTGGGTTAAACTCAAAATCCCATTGAAGTCCATCTAACGCCATACATACATCAGAAGTTCTATCATCAAAGGTAGCCGACCATTCATAGCCTTTCATAATGTCATCATTCTCACGGTATGTATCTATCCTTGCCTGATTAGCAACTGTCTGTATGCTTGTCCTTACTAACGCTTCAGCACTTCTATAATTGCCACTTAGTACGCTGTCTTTATATCTTAGTGCTTTAGAGCCTCTTAACGCTCTTACTATATTGGGAGTGGTTTCACCTGACAACATACCTTGTCTGACGGTATCTGAAAACTTATCTTTCAATGCTACGCTTCTTCTTGCCCACCATTCTTTACTGGGAGCACCTTCAATAAGTGAATCTGACACAATAGACTTTAATGCTTGTTTACTCATACCTGTGCTTAACACCTCTACCTTAACTGATTTGTTAATAGCATTTACAGTTTGTGCTTCTGATATACCTGCTACCTTAACTAAATCATCATTCAGTTGAACCCTGATTCTAGCATAAGCAGTTTTAATTGTTTCTTGTGTCTGTTTGAGTAATGTCTGTAATCGTTTCTGTTTAAACCTTGTCATAGGCTTACCATTTAAGATGTTTGACTTCTCTAACTTTTTGATAAGGTCTTTCTCAAGGACTTTTAATTCCTTGACAATATCCTTCTTCATTTGAATTTCAAGGCGATTAAGGTCAACTGAATGACCAATAATCTTATCCTTTACTCTTTCATTAACGGTTTTAGACATCTAAATCAATACGACCTTTCTCATCTTCAATAGTAGTATCAGGTGCTAATATCTCACCTTTCTTCATATTGAATAAGAATGTATCGTGACTAATACCACCCGACTGCCAAGCACCCATTAATGAACTCATATCTTGAGCGTTGATTTTAGTATCTACAAAGTCAGTATTCAGATTAACAACAACATCACCTGCTACACCTTCCCATTCAGCCATAGTAATTAACGCTTGTTTGATTGCTCTCTCAACTGTCTTAACCACACCGACTAAAGTAGATGCTTCAGCGTTCTGTCTTAACCTGATGCTATCTGCTGATTCAATACCTGCTTTCTGAGATTGTAGTAGTTGAGCACCTAATGAAGCCATCATTGAACGCTTCTCTTCCATAGCCTTCTCTAAAGCCTGAAGTCCTTGACCACTAAATTCTAAATATCCAGCACGACTAGATGAATCTGGCAATATCCACGCTGAACCTGAACCAATCTTTAATTCACTATCAACATCAATACCAGTAACATAAGGCGTAGGTAAAGCCGTGAAATGCCTACCGTGTTCCAAGTCTGCCGATGTTCTATACATTGATATTCCAGTATCAGATAACGCCAACATAGGTGGTATGCTAGGGCTTAGATTAAACCCATCACCACTAATGCCAATGAATGGAATGTCAGTTAATTGTGTTCCCTTTCTAGTTGGTACAATCTCTTCTACAATTTGCCAACCAGCATCAAATTTCTGCCAAACATTAACAATGTAACTATTACCATCTTTGACTAATTCACGATATTGAATATCATAGTCTGACTGATACGGGTCGTCTTTGTTTATTCTGCGGTAATTCTCTTCAAGGATAATCCTATCATCAAGCCAGTTAGTAATCTGTTCTGTAGAATAACCAGTCAAGTAAGGTCTTTCATTATCTCTATCTACTAAAATACCCTGTCTGCCCATCAATAACTGTTCAGATAGCATATAAGAAATGAAGTCGTTTAACGATACACCGGTGTTGGTAATATCCCCTAATAACGCTTCAATCTTCTTCGGCACTTCAATAATAGGGTCAACTCTCATAACAGCACCAACTAACCCTCTAACTGTTCGTTCTATGCCGTTGTAATAAACTGCCCTTAGTTTGTATGAATCGTATTCATCATTTGATTGACCGCCCAATCTAGGCAAGTAACTCTCTCCTTCGCCTTTGATTGAATCACTGCCATTAAATGAATCTCTAATTCGTTGCCATTGTTCTTGTGTATTTACGAAATGTGGATGTCTTGACTCAATTCCCATATTATGCCCCTATAACTTTTGCCATTCTTGGTTTACCTTTTTGTTTAATCATTGGCTGAAGTGCGTACCTTAACGCGTCTATGTAGTGATTATGTGCATCAATTATCATAGGTAATATATCTCCAGTCACTCTGTCTGTTTTATAACTATATTTAACAAACTCACTTGCTGTTTCCATACATCTTGTGTGAATGTGAACCTTTCTAAAACTCCGTATATGTTCAATACCATCTTCAACGCTACCAGCCCATTTATGGACTGATTCTATCTTATATCCTTGCCTTCTGACAAAACTAATTGACTCTGGTCTAGCACTGTCTGCTCTTATTGTATATCTTTTTGCTTCAGGAATGGAGTCAATTAACTTATAAGTAGAATCCAATTCAATCTGAGTACCACCTGATTCATAATCAATATACAACTCACGGTCTATTATATAACACCTTAATACTGCTGTTGGGTCTTGTGAGAAACCCCAGTCTAACCCATAATAAAACACTACATCATTAGGTGCTTTAAATTCTTCAATAGCGAATTTACCCTTGAATATTTGGGCTTCTGATGTTGTCTTACAATAGCCTTCCCAAATGTGAAGATAGTCATCATAATCTAATTCTTTTTGATAGTCTAACTCTTCCTTTAGTTCAGCACCAAAGTACGGGTTATCCCAATAATTTACCTTAACAAGAAGTGCATTATCCCTTTGCTCATTTACAACATACTTAACATAAGTAGGGTCTGTTTCTAGGTTTGGATTAAAACTTACCCATATCTCTGAGCCTGTCTTACGAATAGTTGGTATAAGAATATCCCAAGACTCGTTACTAATCTTTTGGGCTTCCTCAACCCAGCAAATATCAACGCCTTCCAAAGACTTAATCTGCATTGGGTCATGCTTTAATCCGTGAAATATGAACTCTGTTCCATTCTTACCAAAGATAGCATCTCTAGTAATTCTGTAAAAGTTACCTACTTTTAATAAATCAATACATTGTGATAACAACTTATGTACTGATTGTTTCATTGAGCCTTGAACCTCACGAGTACATAGCACTCTTCGTTTCTGCTTCACTCCCATTAATAGAAGTGTTAAGGCAAAACTCCATGACTTACCAGCACCACGCCCACCGTAATAAACTTTATACCTGTATGGTTTCCAAAGTGGCTTAAAGGCTATTGGTATTTTTATACTTGCTTTACTCGGCATTAGGGTCAATAAACTCAACCGATAGGTTCATACTTCCATCAATGTCCATTTCTTGACGCTCTATATATCCTCTGTTTCTTCCTTTAGTCTTTAATAAGAATATAATCGCTGTTGGGTGTTTCTCATCTACCAGTTCATACAGTTTGCTTTCAGCAAAATCCAATACGACATTTTGTATCTCTTCCATTTTTTCTTTAAAGTCGTCATCTTCATTCGCCCATCTATACGGTGTAGTCCTGTCTATACCACATCTCTTAGATGCTTGACTCACCACTCCCATAGTGCTTTCTAACTCCTTAATGAACTGTTCCTTTTTAAGGTGTTGTTTTTGTTGCTTTTTCATTTTACTTTTTTCCTTGCTTGGGTGAACGCCAAGCCTTACTGTACTTGTGTTCTCTAATATTCAGGTGGTCAAAAACTCCATCTTTATATAATAAATCCACTTCTTCCTTAGTACAGCCAATTCCTTCCATAATTTGAGCAGGTGTATAGTTGTGTTCATCTATTAATGAAACTACAATATCGTGCATTTTGACCGACACATGATTTCCTTTAGCACGGTTTATTCTTATCGTTAAGATTTTCCTTTCACCTTCTGAAAGATTCATCTTCACTACCGGCACTTTTCCATCATAGGCACTTCTCATTGCCTTACTGTTTTTGCTAATGTAACTTCTATGATAGCCGTCAATAATTATGTAGTCATCACTAACTAAGATTGGTTGAATCCATCCGTTTTTAAGGATACTAAACTCTAAGAGTTTTAACTCTTGGTTTAAAACAACATTAGGGTTATAGTCATTTGAATTGAGTAAGTCAACATCGACCCACTCAACATTGCTTATCGGGTTTTTAGTAAATTCCATGTTCAGTTTTTAAAATATTAAAGTTATGTTTATAAACGGGTTCAAACCACACCCCTTGTTTAATATCATCCCAATACTCAGCACACGCTTTAGGTGCACGATAGATACTGTGGTGTACCATGTGGCATCTCCAGCACAATGGCTCAAGCACTTCGTTGATATTTTCTAATTCTTTGTCAGTTATTTCTACTGGAAACCTTTTGAACACATCTTGTAATGTGAAAAGAGTTACATCATAATCTTCATTATGTAAGTGAATGATTCCTTTATCTTGATTACATCTTCTACACTTTCTTGGTTCGGGTATCCATCCCATCTTCTTTGCTTTATTTGTTAATTTTAAAGATGCTTGTCGTGTTTCAGCAGACCATTTTTTATACTTGTGCATTTCTTTCTTTCTCCTATTTTTTGGTTAATTTAACATACACTATACCATTTTTCCCTTTTCCTTGTGGGCTAAACCCCTCTTTAAGGTACTTAGGTAAACTCATTTTAGTACAATAAGCACTTATAACACTAGGGTCATATTTCTCTTGTACTTCTTTCCATCTTGCGTTCCAAAGTTCCGTATATTTGCCGCCCCCTCTGTATTCTGTTTTAATATAATCTGTTTTAAATCTTATGTGGTCTTTTCCTATTTCTTGCCATCCCACAATTCCAATCACCTTAATTCCATCAGCCAATCCTAAGTAACTGGTCTTTACATCATCTCTCTTTATAGCAACCCTTTCCTTCCTTAAAAGGCTAGAGAATCTGCCATACACTTCGCTATGTTCTATTTGAGATGTTTTCATATTCAAAATATGAATTGAGTCTTTCGGGAACAGGCGTTATTGGTCTTTTAAACGAACCGGATATAATCTTACCGAACACATATAACGCTGGATAACCACCAAACGGATTGTCTAACCTTCTATTCTTATTCGCTGTTCTCTTAACCCTGACAACTTGTTTCATAGCAATAGAATAATGCTCTTCATCTGTAATGTTCTCTTTGATGTATAGCAGTATAGCACCCCATGGGTCGCCATTAGTTTTCTCTTTGTAGGAATAAGCCGTTTTAGCAGTTTGATTTCTTACAGCGTCTTTGTAGTATCTTGTTTGAACATCAATCTCAGGGAATACATCCATTATCTGATTGTATAGCGTAGGGTCAATAGTCTTTAACTTGTAAATACGCTTTGAGGCTTCTGCGTGTAATTCAGATGCCACCCTTAACGAATCCTTATTAAATACTTGAGCATCATAAATCTTACAATAGTCTATTTTGTTGTCATAGAAATACTTAAAAACATCCTTCTCACTCCAGTCATATATTGGCTTGAATAAACTAATATTTTTAACATTTGGGCTTTTAGTTAAGTACGGGATTATGCTATTTACGATACCTTGAAAACGAGTAATGCTTTCTTGTGCCCTAATTCCAATAATCATGGCTATCTTCTTGCGTTTTTCATTCTTGAAATAATACTTATCAAAATCATACTGGTCGCAAATAATATTGCCTTCTAACATTTCAGCGATTTCAGGTTTTGGAACTAACCACTTCCTGTCATTATCCCACTGAACATATTTTTTCTTAGAACCCAGTACATAGATTTCAGAATGTAAAGGGGTAGCCATATAGACAAAATTGTATCTAGGATTTTTAGCATCTTCTAAAACAAAATCTCTAATGCTTCCTTGTATAACTTCTTCATCTCTAAAGATGACATTAATCTTCTCTTTGTAGCCGTTAGAGTCTAGGTATTCTTCCATCAGTTTCAAACAAACTCTGCTGTCCTTTCCACCGGAATAACTTACCCAAACCTCATCATGTGAATTATAAACCCTGTCTATCCTATCTAATGCCGCTTCGTGAACGTCTCTATCTTCAAAAAATAAATCAGATTTCTTAGCCATTAATCTTCTTCTACATCATAACCAATAAACTTCAATATTCTTTTACTGTCGCTCATCTTGTTATCGTCATACACTTCTGCGATATAGTGTAATACTCTTTCTGAAACATTTTCATGTTCGCTGAATTTATCTTTAAGGTTTTTCAAAAATGCGTACCAAATATCCATCTCCCTTTCGTCTGAAAAGAAAATAGTAAAATCATTAAATTTGGTGTTATCTTTTGCCTCATCCATTGTTGTATCGTCTTTCTCAAGATTAAACATTGACGGGTCAATATCTAAAGCCCATTCGTCTAGTTGAAAGGCATCAAAACTTTGAGATAACATACTCCAATCCCAATCGCCATAAGAAATATTATCTTTCATAATAAATTCTTTTTTCTGCTCTTCGGTTAGATTGCTAACCTTCAATACAGGAACTTCCTCAAGCCCTGCCTCTATACAAGCCTTATGCCTCATGTTTCCGCCTAGAATCACATTGTTCTCATCTATAACTATCGGTCTAATGTCTAACATTGCCGGAAAATTACGGATACTGGCTACAAGTTTCCCAAACTTAACATCATCAATGTATCTTGGGTTTTCAACATTTCCAACTAAAGAACCAATAGGCTCGTATGTTGGCTTATATACTACTTTTTTAGTATCGCTCATATCTATCCTTTAGAAGGGGATATTATCTGCAAATGAAGGTGTTTCTTTTACTGGTGCTGACTGAGCATCAGGATTGTAGGGTGCTTGAACCTTACCCGTTAACATCTTACTGCCATTACTTGTTAGTCTGTACTCGCCAGTGTTTTTGTCTGTTGAAAACCATAAAGAGATTTCCTTATCCACGCCATCAACATTTACATTAATTTTTAAAATAGGGTGTCTGCCTTTCTCCTCTACACCTTTGATACAAAATAATCCATCATCAATAAATGCTATCGCTGTATTTGTTTTGTCAAAATCCATTTTTTCTCCTGTTTGTTTAGTATTAATAAGTTAGTTACTTACGGCAACCAATCGGACTTTTCCTCTTAACCTAACGATGACGGGGAGATACGACCTTGAAAAAGGTTATATGATAACGCCACCGATTAGCACAACGGAAGTCACTCCCCGCTAATTCTAATTGCCAAATAATGATATGTGTCTATCTTGAACTTGCTTATAGTCGTGTTCTTCTGCCCACTCCCATATTTCAGTTGCTAGTTCCATATCTCCACTTTCTTTAGCCTCATCTAACTTAATAAAAGCATTGTTAATATGCCTATTTCTCTCTTGTGTTGGTGTTTCATTATACTGATTTCTTTCAGTTTTAACGGGTTTTTCTGAAATATCTTCATTAGGTTTGCTGTTCTTAAAATCATCAGCCTCTTCCTCAGAATATAAGTCACCGTGTAAACCAACCAACTTCAATATAACCCTATCTTTGGCTCTTTTCTCTGCCATAGCATACGGATACTTATTCGTAGTGTTGTATGGTGCTGATTCACCAAACGACCACTCAACCGAATCACCTAAAGTACCAGTAACTAAAACAACCGCTATTTTATCTTTAGCAAATGCTTCAATTACTTGTGGTGCTTCAAACACAACCCCCTTATAGACTGCTATCTTCTCTAACGACTTATGATTAATAACCAATGTGCCGTGACAATCCCATAAAGCATCTTTTCTAGTCATCCCACACTCTTTAAGTGCTTCAGCGACTTTTGGTGGTATGTTGTGTTTCATTATTCCGCCTCTACCGGAATTACGCTATTAGGTAAAGTCAAACCTAATTTAGACAATGAATCTTCAATCTCCCTTAGAGTTGTTGTTCCGACTCCTTTGAATATCTGTAAATCCACCCTTGTATAAGTCATCAAATCAGCAATGGTTTTCATATCAAAATTATTAAAGAAATTCCACGCTCTTTTGTTCAAACCTAAAATGTGTAAAGACTGTTGGT
>Ga0233429_1004449_pt1 | contig 12376 bp, 11 predicted proteins | sample SI_118_April2016_3_FD_179879 | JGI IMG/M metagenome (GOLD analysis project Ga0233429, IMG submission 179879) | Seawater microbial communities from Saanich Inlet, British Columbia, Canada - SI_118_April2016_135_MG | ecosystem: Environmental > Aquatic > Marine > Inlet | place: Canada: British... | reverse complement strand
CCGGCGTCTTTCAATGCCTTCTTGCAGGGCTCGATGGTGCGGACGATCAAATCATCAACCAGGGCTTCCAGCTTGGCGCGGGTCAGCTTGATGTTCAGATGCTTCGGTCCCGAAGCGTCTGCGGTGATGAACGGCAGGTTGATTTCCGTCTGCATGGCGCTGGACAGTTCGATCTTGGCCTTCTCGCCTTCTTCTTTCAGGCGTTGCAGGGCCAGCTTGTCTTCGCGCAGGTCGATGCCACTGTCTTTTTTGAACTCGTCAGCAAGATATTCGACGATGCGGGCGTCAAAATCTTCACCACCCAGGAAGGTGTCGCCGTTGGTTGACTTGACCTCGAACACGCCGTCGCCGATTTCCAGGGCCGAAACATCGAAGGTGCCACCGCCAAGATCATAAACGACAATGGTGCCGGTTTCTTTCTTGTCCAACCCATAAGCAAGCGCCGCCGCGGTAGGTTCGTTGATAATACGCAGCACTTCAAGACCGGCGATCTTGCCTGCGTCCTTGGTTGCCTGGCGCTGGGAATCATTAAAATAGGCGGGGACCGTAATCACCGCTTGGGTAACGTCCTCGCCAAGGAAACTTTCCGCTGTTTCTTTCATCTTTTGCAGGATGAAGGCGCTGACCTGGGACGGGCTGTATTTTTTGCCACCGGCTTCAACCCATGCATCGCCACTGTCGCCAGAAACGATTGAATAGGAAACAAGGCCCTTGTCCTTTTCGGTTAAGGGGTCGTCGAAACGGCGACCGATCAGACGCTTGATCGCGAACAGGGTGTTTTCGGGGTTTGTCACCGCCTGGCGCTTGGCTGGTTGTCCGACAAGCCGCTCGCCGCCCTCGGTAAAGCCGACAATTGACGGTGTTGTGCGAACGCCCTCGGCGTTTTCAATGACCTTGGCTTCCTTACCGTCCATCAGGGCGATACAGGAATTGGTGGTGCCAAGGTCGATTCCGATAACCTTGCTCATGTTCTATCCTTCTTGCTTTACGGCAGATTTCCTCGGGTAAGCCCCATCAGGGCGCTTGCGGGCGGGAAATCCCCTTGTCAAAACTGTTCCTGGAAATGCCTGTCCCGATAAACGGAACAAAGCGGCTTCCGGGCGTTATATATGGTGCACAGTCAAACGACGCAACCTTGTCGATGGTTTTTTCCTCTTATAACTCTTTATCGACTTTCGCCCCGGTCTCCACCGGTTGCTCGTAAGCACTGGCGGCGTCTTCGGCTTCAGTCGGATCGGATTCCTGTTCGGGGGCGCCTGCCTCGGCCTTTGGTCCGCCCTTGGAAACGCCAACCTTGGCTTCACGCAGCAAGCGATCCTGCAGGACATAACCCGCTTCGATGACCTGTAAAACAGTACCTGAAGGCTGGCCAGGGTCTTCTAATTCAAACATCGCATGGTGTAATTTCGGATCAAAAGGCTGGCCGATGGAATCGAGCTTTTTGATGCCAATGCGCTCGAAGGTCTTTTGCAGAGAGCTTTCCGTCATCTGCACGCCCTCAATAAAATTGCCAAACCGTTCGAGCAATTCTTCGATGCTCAAGTCGGCGTTGGCCTTCTTTTCTTCATCAGCGCGCTCGCTATCCAGCGCCCGGCCAAGATTATCGGAGACCGAAAGCATCTCACGGGCGAAAGAGGCGATACCGTATTTTCCGGCGTCTTCCTTTTCACGCTGGGCGCGTCTGCGGACATTTTCGGTTTCGGCGACGGCCCTAAGCAGTTGATCCTTGACCTCGGCCAGTTCGGTTTCAAGGGCGCTTAAATCCCCTTCGGGTTCCTCGCCATCAAGAAGCTCAAGTTCTTCGTCCGAAGCATCGGGCCCGAAAAGCGGCTCATCGTCTTCGGCCAGGGCTTCACCTTCGCCGTCGTTCGGCTCCGTTTCCGGCGCCTCATCGGCGGTTTCGTTTTCTAATTCTTGTTCGATGTCTTTTTCAGTGTCTATTTCTGTACTTGGGGACATGGTGGCTTTAACTCTCTTAAATTCTTTTTTTCATTTACCGATTGCCGACAAGGCGACCGACAAGCTTGGCGGTATAATCGACCATCGGAATAATGCGGGCATAATTCATTCGCGTCGGTCCGACAACCCCGATGGCACCAACAACCTGTTCCCGTCCATCGCGATAGGAGCCAACAATCATCGAGCAACCGGACATCCCAAACAACTGATTATCCGAGCCGATGAATATTTGCACCCCTTCGGCGCCGTCGGCAAGTGTCAGTAATTTAAGCATTGTTTCCTTGGTCTCAAGGGCTTCAAACAAAGAGCGGATCTGCTCAAGGTCAGAGGCCGCGTGCACATCTTCCAGCAAATTTGCCTGGCCGCTGACAATAAGGGTACCCCCTTCATCATCGCCTGCCCAACTGGCAAGCCCCGAAGCGACGACGCTTTGGGTCAGGGCATCAAGATTGACGCGGTGCTGGTCCAGTTCCGCCATGATCTGGCCCGTGGCCTCGACAATGGTGCGGCCAACCAGACGGGCGCTGAGAAAATTACTGGCCTCGACCAGCGCCGATGGCGGCAGATCGTGGGCGGTTTCGATAATGCGGTTTTCAACAATACCGTTTTCGGTTACCAGCACGACCAGCGCCCGGCCCGGGCTTAGGGCGACAATTTCGATGTGTTTCAAGGGCACGTCGGTTTTTGGTGCCGTCACCAGCCCGGCGCAATGGGAAAGCCCCGAAAGCACCGTCGTCGCCTCTTTCAGCAAGCCCTCTACCGAGGTGCCTTCCACATGGCACTGGCCTTCAATGCTTTCGCGCTCTTCGCGGCTCAGGTTGCCGACCTGAAGCAAGCCGTTGACGAACAGCCGGATACCGGCGTCCGTCGGCATCCGTCCAGCAGACGCATGGGGGCTGAACAACAAACCGGCATCTTCCAGATCGGCCATGACGTTTCTAACCGTCGCCGGGGACAGCGATGAATTCAGGCGCTGCGACAGGGTGCGCGAGCCGATGGGCTCGCCTGTCGTCACGTAGGCGTCGACAATTTGTTTGAAGATAACGCGCGAGCGCTCGTCCAGTTCAGGAATCATGATCTTTGGCTTTTAATAAATATGATTGCCGGAATGTAGTGACCAGACCTTGCCCCGTCAACGCAGGGAGGTTAGCGTGCGCCATTCTGAAGTCAATAAAGGAACGAATTTCATGAGACCTTCCGGCCGTAAGCCTGATGAACTCCGCGCTATTTCCATGGAAACGGGCGTCAACAAACATGCCGAAGGCTCATGCCTGATTAAAATGGGCGAAACCCATGTGTTGTGTCTGGCCAGTGTTGAAGAACGGGTGCCGCCGTGGATGCGGGGTTCCGGCAAAGGCTGGGTCACCGCCGAATACGGCATGTTGCCGCGCTCCACCGGTTCGCGCATGGGCCGCGAGGCGGCACGCGGAAAGCAGTCAGGCAGAACACAGGAAATTCAACGCCTTATAGGGCGTTCTTTACGCGCCGTCACAGACCTTCAGGCGATGGGTGAAATGCAGGTGACCGTCGATTGTGACGTCATTCAGGCCGATGGCGGCACACGCACGGCTTCCATCACCGGCGCTTATGTGGCCCTGCATCTGGCCTTTCAGCGGATGGTTGACCTGGGTGTCCTGAAATCCGTGCCCCTGACCGATCAGGTCGCCGCCATTTCCTGCGGCCTATACAAGGGAGACGCGATCCTGGACCTGGATTACGACGAGGACAGCACGGCCGAGGCCGACGCCAATTTCGTCCTCACCGCCGGGCAGGGAATCGTCGAAATTCAGGGAACCGCAGAGGAAGAACCCTTTTCGCCGGAACAATTCAGTGAATTAATGGTTCTGGCCCGCAAGGGCGTCGATGAACTGGTGGCGGCGCAACGCGAGGCGTTGGTTTAGTTAATGCCCATCATAAAGGTTCAGGCCCCTCAAGCGCCGGGCGTTCGCTCCGCTCTCTTGGCTGGGTCTCTGGAAGTCAAAATATAAATGGTGGGATGAGCCATTTTTTGTTACCGATAAACTTGGTTCCCCAAGCCCGCGACTGCGGGCCGGCGCTTGAGGGGCAATAAATATGGAGCGCCCATGCCGCGACCATTTAAAGAACCAAAACTGGTCATCGCCAGCCATAACCCGGGAAAAGTCCGGGAAATTGGCGATCTTTTATCGCCTTTTGGTGTCGAGGTGGTTTCCGCCGGGGATTTAGGCTTGCCGGAGCCCGTCGAAGACGGCCTGACATTCATCGCCAACGCCGAAATCAAGGCCCGGACGGCAGCGCTGGCCTCAAATTTACCCGCACTGGCCGATGACAGCGGTCTCGCCGTTGACGCCCTTGGCGGCGAACCGGGTATCTATTCGGCGCGCTGGGCGGGGCCGGCAAAAGACTTCGGTATCGCTATGAAGAAAGTTGAGCAAGCCATTGAAAATAAAAACAATAGAAGCGCCCACTTCGCCTGTGCATTGACCCTCTGCTGGCCCGATGGCCACATGGAATCATTCGAGGGACATGTCCAGGGCACCATGGTCTGGCCGCCGCGGGGAGATAAAGGCTTCGGTTATGACCCAACGTTCATGGCCACCGGCCACCACATCACCTTCGCCGAGATGGATCCAGCCGCCAAACACGCCATCAGCCACCGCGCCGAAGCGTTTAGAAAGCTGGTCGATGCCTGCTTTGATCCTGTCTCATGATTCAAGGCCTATCCCTTTACATTCATTGGCCTTTTTGCCTGTCAAAATGCCCGTATTGTGACTTTAACAGCCATGTTTCGGTCGGTCCCGTCGATGAAGAGCGCTGGCGGCGGGCGTTATTGGCTGAAATGGCCCATTTTGCTGCTGAAACCCGTCAAAACCGGCTTGAAACTGTGTTTTTTGGCGGTGGCACCCCCTCGACCATGGCCCCGGCCACAACGGCGGCCCTGATTTCGGCGGCAAAAGGCTTCTGGACGTGCTCGGAGACTCTGGAAATTACGCTTGAAGCCAACCCCACATCGGTCGAGGCGGGGAAACTTGCGGATTTTGCCAATGCCGGGGTTAATCGTCTTTCACTTGGCGTGCAAAGTTTTAATGATAAGTCTTTGAAATTCCTTGGAAGAGAGCACTCCGCAAATGACGCAATGAAGGCGATTTCTCTGGCGTCGGAAAGATTTGAGCGTTTTTCCTTCGATCTCATTTACGGACTACCCGGCCAACAGACAGCGGACTGGAAAAATGAGTTAAATCAAGCGCTTGAGTTGGCCGGAGGACACCTTTCACTGTACCAGTTGAGCATCGAAGAGGGGACGCCGTTCTTCTGTGACGGCGTCGCCGAGGCAGATTCAGAAAGCGGCGCTGATTTTTATGAACTGACACATGAGCAAATGGCGTTAAAGGGTTTTAATGCTTATGAAATTTCAAATTATGCGCTGGAAAATCAGGAATGCCGCCATAATCTGGCGATCTGGCGGGGTGGCGATTACGTCGGTATCGGTCCGGGCGCCCATGGGCGCTTATCGGGCAGCGCCGCCACAGACGCCCTTTATCAAATCCATGATCCGGCCCGCTGGCTTGAAAGAGTCGATAAAGACGGCCACGCCACCGCCAAACGCCACACTCTAAGCGCCGCCAGCCGGGCCGAAGAGCTGCTTTTGACGGGCCTGCGCTTAAGCCAGGGCATTGATGGGGAGCGCTTCTCCCGTGTCAGGGCCATCATTGACGAAAACGCCCTGCAGCGCCTGATTGAGGCTGAATTCCTGATCTGCGACGAAAACGGCCTGTGCACAACCCAAAAAGGCAGACTGTGCCTGAACGCCGTGCTGGCCGAATTGCTGGCCTGAGGGGCCTAATTTGCCTCACTAAAGGCATCCGGTGACGGGCTGATGACCTTGGTTGTCCTGGGCTCGATCTGTAACACCGCCAGACCCCGGTCAACGCTGCCATCGGGCAGGAAGCGGAAGATGCCGTCGCGGCCCCAAAAGCCGCTTTTTGTCGTCAGCACAGCGTCCGAGAAGTTCGGTCCGCCTTCGGCCCGGGCCAATACCGCCGCCAGCGCCGTCGCATCATAAGCCAGCGTCGACAGTCGATGGGGCTTGTTGCCGTAAACTTTTTCATACTGGGCGATAAATTCGGCTCGCGCGTCCGGCGGCGGTCCGGCGTGCCAGCCGCCGCTTAAGGCCGGTTCAGAACCAAGGCCCGGGGTGTCCCATTGGCCGGTGCCGAGCATCCGCACTTTTTTTGGATCGACGTCATAAAATGGCAACAGCGCCGCGATTGAGAGGAGCGGCGCACCGCCATCCGCCAGCAACAGGGCGTCAAAGGGCAATTCCCCGATGGTTTGTAATTTTTCCAGTCTTTTCAATGCTCTGCGTGCAATATCATCGTCCCGTTCAGCCAGCTCGGCGCGCTGGTTGAGGAGCGCCTGACGGCGCCTGTCGTAATCGGCCAATTCACGTACGATGCCTGAGAAATCCTCGGTCAACGGGTCATAAAACTGCACCCTGGTAACCTCGCCACCGCCGCGCACCGCGGCTTGCCTGAGCGCCTCGAGCACGGTTTCGCCATAAGGGCCACTGGGGGCAAGGACGGCAAAACGGCCGAGGCCCTGGGCGGCAGCATAACTGACGACCCGGCTGACTTCGGTTTCCGGAAAAAATCCCATGGTGTAAACGCCATCGCCGGTGACCGTGCGGTCGCTTGAGAAGCCGATAACCTTGACATTGGCGACCCGGGCCAGGGGAGCGACGGCGCTGACCGAGGTCCCCAAAAGCGGCCCCAGAATAACCGACGCCCCGTCACCAATGGCAAAACGGGCCGCCTCCAACGCCCCTTCGGGGGTGCCGCCGGTATCATGAATAAGCAGCTCAAAACGCTGGTCGGAAAAATCAAACAGCGCCAGCTGCGCGGCATTCAGCATCGCCCTGCCCAGTTTTTCGTTCGGGCCGCTTAAGGGAACCAGCAACGCCACCCTGACGGTTGATGATGTCGCCATCGGCGTAATCGGCACGTGCTGGCCGGGTGCGGTTTGTGACGTGGCAGGCGCCTGGCCTGTTAAATAGGGAACAAGCGACGGAATTTGACGATCATCCTTGATGGCCGGGGTCGGGGCAGGGGCCGGAAGCTCTGTCATCTGCGGTTGAGGGGCCGGCTGGGCCGCCTGCTTCGCAGGTTTCCCGGAACTGGTTGACGCGGGCACCGGAACGCTGGAACCTTGTAACACAGAGGGAAGTCGTGGAGACTCACAGCCGACAATCAGCAGCGTCGCCGCCGCAATCAACAGCGCCATCAATGCAGGCATTCGAAATGACAAAATCCGGGGCAAAACAAAACCGCAATTCAAAGCGTTCGGACCTCTCATCTGGGCACTCTCGTTCTTCTGTAAATGTCGCCGGGCGCTGGCCCAGTGGACTTTATATTATTGCAACGCCAATCGGCAATGCCCGCGATATCACCCTGCGGGCTTTAGATGCCTTGCACGCCGCCGATGTCATTGTTTGCGAGGACACCCGTGTGACATCCAAGCTTTTGGCCATTCACAATATTGCCCGCCCGCTTATGGCCTATCACGAACACAATGCCGGTACGGCCGGGCCGCAGGTTATCAAACGCCTCAAAGAAGGCCAAACCGTGGCGCTTGTGTCGGACGCCGGAACGCCGCTGATATCGGACCCCGGTTACCGGCTGGTTCGCACATGTTATGAGGGTGGTCTTTTTGTGACCCACCTGCCGGGACCCTCATCGGTGCTCAGCGCCTTGGTATTGGCCGGGTTGCCGACAGACCGTTTTTTGTTCACAGGGTTTCTGGCTAACAAATCCGGTAAGCGGCAGGCAGAATTAACGGAACTGAAAACCATCCCTTCGAGTCTGGTGTTTCTGGAAAGCCCGAAACGGCTGGCCAAATCCCTAAACGACATGGCGGTGGTGCTGGGCCCGCGCGAAGCCGCCATCGGCCGCGAGCTGACCAAGAAATTTGAGGAAGTCCGCAGGGGCCCCCTCGACGACCTTGCCACCCACTATGACACTGCTGGCCCGCCCAAGGGCGAGGTCACCATTGTCGTCGCCCCGCCCCTGAGCACCGAGAAGCAAGCAACCCCGGAAGATATCGACCGCCTGCTTGGCGACGCCCTTGAGACCTTGTCCCTAAAAGACGCGGTAGTGGCTGTCACGGCGGCCACCGGCGCGGTCAAGCGCGACGTCTACGCCCGCGCCCTGGAACTTAAAGGTCCGCGTTCATGACGGTTGCCAAAACATCGGCCCAGCGTTTTGGTAAATTTGCCGAGGCATTCAGTTGCTGGCGTTTACGGCTAACGGGCTACAGAATCCTGCAGCGCGGCTATCAGGCTGCTGGTGGTGAAATCGATATCATCGCCCGGCGCGGTAACATTCTGGCCTTTATCGAGGTCAAGGCGCGCAAGTCACTGGATGACGCCCTTCACGCCCTGGGTCCCCAACAGCGCCGCCGTATCGAGCGTACGGCACTGGCCTTTCTGGCCCAGAATCATCAACTGTCAACCTGCGATGCCCGCTTTGACCTGATAGTGCAAAGTCCGCGAAGCTGGCCCCGGCACCTTACGGGTGCGTGGATACAGGGCGCGTAAAATGGCTTTGTCTGAAAACCCATCTAACTTTACACTTACTCCCATGATTCGCTCCTTCCGATTATTTCTTCTGCTGGCGCTTGTTGCTGTTGGCGCTTGCGATCCGGTCAGCCTGACCCTTGGCGCAGGGGCCGCGACCGGGGTTGCCGCCTACCAGGAACGGGGCATCGAAGGGGTCGCCCGCGACGGTGCCATCGAAGCCCGGATTTTTAAACTGTGGGTCCAGCGCGACAAGAACATGGTCGTCCATATGAGCATCGAAGTTTATGAGAGCCGGGCCTTGCTGACCGGGGTCGCCCGTAGCGAGCAGGAGCGCGCCGACGCCGTCGGCATGGCCTGGAAGGCAGACGGCATCAAGGATGTGATGAACGAGATTGTTGTTGGTGAAGCGCCGAGCTTTAGCGAAGTCGCCCGCGACACCGCCATCACCGCAGAACTTAAATCAAGGTTGACCTTTGACGGTGAGGTTCTGGCCGTCAACTACGCTATTGAGACTGTACGCGGGGTGGTCTTCCTGCTTGGCATCGCCCAGGATCAGGCTGAACTGGACCGGGTGATCGCCCAGGCCCGCAACATTTCCTATGTCAGGCGGGTGGTTTCCTATGTACAGCTCAAGGCCGATATCAAGGGGGCGGGGGCATGAAGCCGTCGCCGGAAATCCGTCGTCGCCTCAACGCCTTTGGCAAACTGGGCGATCATGAGCTTGGCCTGACCGAGACCGCGCTGGTTCTGGCCAAATCCGAACGGCCGGGCATTGATCCCGCTATCTATGCGCGCCATCTGGAAAAACTCACCGATGATGTCGCGGCTTACGCCGGCAAAGAAGCCGACAGCCCCAAGCGCGGGCTGGATATGCGTATCCAGGCCCTGCAACAGGTGATCGCCCGCCGCGCCGGTTACGGCGGCAGTGACGACGCCTATGAAGATGCCGAATGCGCCAACCTGATGCGGGTGATTGATCGCCGCGAGGGCCTGCCGACCTTGCTTGGCATCATCTACATCCATGTCTCCCGCGCGCTGGGCTGGGAAATTGACGGCCTTGATTTTCCGCCGCGCTTTTTGGTGCGGCTTGAATTTGCCGGCCAGCGCCGCATTCTTGATCCCTTCGATGGCGGCAAGGTCATGGAACCTTTTGATCTGCGCGATATTTACAAGGCGGTTTCCGGTCCGCAGGTTGAAATCCAGCCCCGCCATACCGGGGCCATGAGCAACCGGGCGATTATTTTAAGGTCCCGGCGTAACGCCAAAGTTCTTCATTTGCGTTCTGAAAATCTTGAAGGGGCGCTCGAAGTTGTCGAGACCCTGCTGATGCTGGCCCCGGCAGAGCCCGCCCTGTGGCGCGAAGCAGGCATCCTCAACGCCCGTCTTGACCGGGTTGCCGAAGCCGTCGCGGCGCTGGAACAATACCTGGAAACCGCCGGGATCGACGCCTCGCGCTACCGGACCTCGATCCTGTTGCAGGAACTGCGCGGCAGGTTGAATTAGGATGCTTAAACCAAAATGACAAAATCCCGCAGCGTCGCCATCCAGATGGATCCCATAGAGGCCGTCGACATCAACGCCGATAGCTCCTTCGTGCTCGCCCTTGAGGCCGAGGCCCGCGGCTACCGGCTTTATCATTATGGCCCGCAAGTTCTGTCTTTCATGGGCGGCCTGGTGACGGCCCGGGCGCGGCCTTTAAGTGTTCGTCCGGAACTGGACAATCATTTCACCCTGGGGGCGCCTGAGGTGATCGACCTTGGTGAGGTTGACGTGGTCCTGATGCGTCAGGACCCGCCCTTTGATATGTCCTACATTACCGCCACCCACCTGCTCGATCACATCCACCCGGACACCTTGGTCGTCAATGATCCGGCGTCCGTGCGCAACGCCCCGGAAAAATTGTTCGCAACCCTTTTCCCGGACCTGATGCCGCCAACCCTGATCAGCCGCGACCCGCTTGCCATCAAGGATTTTCGCGATGCCCACAAAGACATCATCATCAAGCCTTTGTACGGAAACGGCGGGGCCGGTGTTTTTCACGTGCCGCCCGGGGACGACAACTTAAACGCTCTGCTTGAAATGTTCGCCGCCATCTCGCGTGAGCCGGTGATGGTGCAGGCTTACCTTGCCGATGTCCGCAAAGGCGACAAGCGCATTATCCTGATTGACGGCGAGCCTGCCGGGGCCATCAACCGGGTGCCGCCCGAAGGCGATGTGCGCGCCAACATGCACGCTGGCGGTACACCGCTGCCATCGGAGCTAACCAAACGGGAAATCGAGATTTGCCAGACCATCGGCCCGGAACTAAAACGCCGCGGCCTTATTTTCACCGGTATTGACGTCATTGGCGACTATCTGACAGAGATAAACGTCACCTCGCCAACCGGCATCCAGGAAATCAACCGTTTCGACGGGGTCAAACTGGAAACCCAGCTCTGGGACGCCATTGAAGCGCGATTGCGGTAGACGAAAGTTCTGGTGTTCTCTTTTCGTTCCAGCTATGCTCCTTTACGTCTTACGCGTGTGAAAGAAGGAGCAGGTTGGCTGTTATGGTTGCCCGTATCAATACCGTCGCTTTTCGCGGCATCGATGTTCAGGACATTGATGTGCAGGTTCAGATGGCCTCGGGCCTTCCGGCTTTCACCATTGTCGGGCTGCCCGACAAGGCGGTTTCAGAAGCCCGCGAGCGGGTTCGGGCGGCCTTAGGCGCCATTGGCCTGGCGCTGCCGCCCAAACGGATCACTGTCAATCTGGCCCCGGCCGACGTGGCCAAGGAAGGATCCCACTTTGATCTCGCCATCGCCGTCGCCATCCTCGCCGACATGGGAGTGCTGCCCATTGAAGATATTTCGGGCTTTGCCGCTTTGGGTGAATTGGCGCTGGATGGCTCGATCAGCCCGGTCAACGGCGTTCTGCCCGCCGCCATCCATTGCAACAGTCGTGATCTGGGCCTGATTTGCCCTGGCTCACAAGGATCTGAGGCGGCCTGGGCCGGTGACATGGATATCCTGAGCCCCCCTGACCTGCTGGCCCTGATAAATCATTTCAAGGGCACGCAACTTTTGTCACCGCCAAAGCCGGGCAAGGCCGATGATGACACCCTGTACCCCGACCTGATCGACATCAAGGGTCAGGAAAGCGCCAAGCGGGCGTTGGAAGTGGCCGCGGCTGGTGGTCACAACATGCTGATGACAGGACCGCCCGGATCGGGAAAATCGATGCTGGCGGCGCGGCTTCCGGGTCTACTGCCGCCACTGGACGCAGAGGAAATTCTTGAGGCCTCGATGATCCAGAGTCTGGCCGGGGTGCTGGACGGTGGCGGCCTGACCGGAAGAAGGCCTTTTCGCGATCCCCATCATTCAGCCTCGCAAGCGGCGCTGGTCGGCGGCGGCCACAAGGCCAAGCCGGGCGAGGTTTCGCTGGCCGATCTTGGCGTGTTGTTTCTTGACGAGTTGCCGGAATTCCAGCGCGCCGCCCTGGAAGCTCTGCGCCAGCCCATGGAAACAGGCCGGGTCACCGTTGCCCGGGCCAATGCCCATGTCTCATACCCGGCCCGCTTCCAGCTGGTCGCGGCGATGAACCCGTGCCGCTGTGGCTATCTGGAAGACCCGGCCCAGGCCTGCTCTCGGGCCCCGCGCTGCGCCGAGGATTATCAGGCGAAAATCTCCGGTCCCCTGTATGACCGTATCGACCTGCATGTTGATGTCCCCGCGCTCAGCGCCGCTGATTTATCATTGCCGCCGCCAGCAGAATGCTCCGCCCAGGTGGCGGCGCGGGTCGCTGCGGCCAGGAAAATACAAAAGCAACGCTACGCCCACCACCCCATTGTCCGCACCAATGCAGAAGCCGATGGCGCCTTGCTGG
>Ga0233429_1004448_pt1 | contig 12377 bp, 10 predicted proteins | sample SI_118_April2016_3_FD_179879 | JGI IMG/M metagenome (GOLD analysis project Ga0233429, IMG submission 179879) | Seawater microbial communities from Saanich Inlet, British Columbia, Canada - SI_118_April2016_135_MG | ecosystem: Environmental > Aquatic > Marine > Inlet | place: Canada: British... | reverse complement strand
AGCGGGATCTGAAGCAGGTGGTTCACCATGGGCCCAGTCCCAGGTTGCGGGCTGCAAGTCATTGACCGCGATGTAGGGCGCAATGGCGTCGACATTGCGCTGACTCCTGAGGTTGTTCGCCACCGAAGCGGCCTTCTCAAAGACCTGCGGCGCCATGATGGCCGATCCGACCGAGATCACGACGCCCGACTGGCCAAGGTCATCTACACTCTGGCAGAATACACGGAAATCAATGCCTGCGGCTCTGCCAAAGACACTCGCTTGAGCCTGCGGGTGAACGTATACAATGTCATAGCCGATCCCCGGGTGCACCGTCAGCGGTGTGCGGTTGGCGAAGGCAGTTGCTGCAAGAGACGCTTCAGGGGCAGCATGTTTGATATCCGTCCAGCCTTGGGGCCATGAACCCAGCTCAATGCAGTGGAGCAGGTCGGCTGCGGCGCCGATCGTCTCGTCGGCGATGGGAGCCTGTGCCCAGGCACTGAGTCTTCCACGGAGCGTATCTGCAGATGGGACCCATACGCCCCCCTCGTGCACCAGTCGTCCAATGGATTCGCCATATCCCATGCCGCGCAAGACGCCTGTCGCAAGTGTCACCATGGCATAGCGCCCCGTCTCGTCCCAGGCACCAAAGCTGCCGTCCGCCACATTGGATCGTACATCTTCTTCTGAGCGGCCTTGAAAAGCGTATTCCCAGTCATGAATCACGCCGGCGCCATTGGTGGCCAGATGAGTGATCCAGCCCTCTCTTACAAGATCCGCCACTACGGGGCCGAGTCCATTCTTAATCAGATGTGCACCGTAGCAGAGAATGACACTTGCTTCCGCATCACGAGCTATTCGAATACGCTCGCTTAACTGTTCGATCGGGAGAGCGAGATCACCAGCTTCCGGCGGTGATGCTGCCGGATCTATCACGATCTCACCAAATTCGTGTTTGCTGAGGCGATTCCCGATGGGGTTCACCTGTACCCCCGACGTCTGGGCTTGTCGATAGCTCATTGCTGGCCAATCTCGCGATAGCGATTGATGACTTGCGTGACACTTGCTGTCCCCGTGGTGCCAATCTGTTGCACCGTGATGGAGGCAACCAAGTTGGCAACCAGCGCGGCTTCTTGTGCGCTGCCCCCTGCTGCCAACACGCACGCGAGGCCCGCCGTCGTAGAGTCACCAGCACCCACCGGATCTGTCGGTTCAACGACGGGGAAAGCGGCCACGTGGTGGTCACCGCTTGGTGTCCCGACGATCATGCCCCGCGTCGACAGCGTGCAAAAGCAGGGGCGATCGCGCTTGCCCCGCAGTCGTCGCAGCAACTCGACCGCCGCCACGACAGAGCGGCGCCCTCCTGCTTTGGCAGCCTTCTGCGCTTCGGCAAGATTCGGTTTGATCGAGACATGGCGAAACAAGCCAATTCGCTCTCGCGAATCGGCGATGAAAATTGTGTCGCGGTGGATCTTCGACAAGGCTTCGATCTCTCTGCGGACTCGTGTCGTAAGGACACCACAATTTGGTTCACTTACCTGATCTACAACGATGACTGCGTCCGCGTTCTGGGCGCAAGCCTGTATATGCTCGATCAGAGCTGTCTGCAGCCTGGCAGGCGTTGGTCTGCGGTTCTTGGTATCCAGTCTCTGTAGCTCTTGAGTCACTTGCCAGCGATTGCGATCATCCCGCTCTACAAGACAGGGCTTAGCGTACGTCGGCGTAACACGGTCTTCGGCGCAGATGAAATGCGATGTATCGGCACCGAGTGTTTCAAGGGCGCGGCGAAGCTCAAAACCTTCACCGTCATCGCCGTGATAGCCGATCGTATCGATGTGACCACATCCCAGGGCCGCAAGATTTGCCACCACCGTACCGGCAGCGCCAGCCTGACGACGCGTTCGCACCACCTGATTGGCGGTAAGTCCCGTTTCCACGGATGGTTCGTCGAGTCGGGGATCACAATCGTAATACGCGTCCAGAAAGAAATCTCCGACGACGACGATACGAAGGTCACCTGCCCTGGCAAGCAAGTTGCGCAGGCGCGGAAGTGGCAGTGCCTGGCCTAACGACTGTCCATGCCCAGGTATGCGAGCAATACGTCGTGTTCCTGCCAGTCCGGTGTCAGGATGTGAGCTCCTGCCTGCCATAATCTCTCCTGTTTCCACGGATCCATCTGAGGTTGGACGATACTGCCCTGAGCCTCGACATCCACATGAGTCTCGTCGCTGGCGATAGCGACTGCCCAACCGCCTGCACGAAGGGTTTCTTCAATCTCGACGTAGCCATCTCCAAAGCCCACCAGGGCGGTGCCATCCAAATGGTTCTCAGCAAGGATTGTCTCGATCACCATGCGTTTCGAGAACTTCTGATAGTCCGCCAGCGCCCCATAGATGCGGGGAGGCTGACCGTCTTCGGCGAAGAATCGGTCTACCCCCAGAAGTGCCGCCTCTTCACGTACATAGTCGACATCCGTACCACTGGCCAGATAGCACACGATGCCCTTCTCGTGCAACCGATCTAGCAGTTCGAGCGTCCCAGATACGAGGAATGGCAATGGGCTCTGGCCACTGACAATTGCAGTGCGTCGGTGGTCGATGTGTTCGTGCAGGCGTCGGAGGAATTCGGCCTTGTATTCATCAGCTGCAAGAGCGTCCCCGCCCCGAATACTCACCTGCTGCGCCAATTCCATGCACTGATAGATTGTCTGGCGGCCCGTGAGCCGGGTGATGAAATCGATACACAGCTGTCGGCGATCTGTCGGGGTTTCGTCAGCACCAGTGGCAGTCAGGACCTCATCGAAGTAGGAGATCATAATCTGCTGCCAGCCAGCCCGCAGGAGGCTGAGCGTACCATCGAAATCAAAGACTGCATGACGGATTTGGTCCGCTTCCGGTCGCCTGGCAGGCAACCGGAGGAGCATGTGCTCGCCCAAAGTCTGTGTCTGGTCCGGTGAAGGCATTGTTGGGCCTTTCCTTGAATGCGAAAGGGGGTTGCGGGGGCGCATGTGAGCTTGACCAGTCTGGGTAATACCATAATTTTCCACAAGTTACGCCAGTTTGCCACACTTCCCGATCGGACCGAAGTCGACTCTCAGATGACGATCATGAAGGCATGATGACGATCACAAAAGCTGTTCTTCCCGTCGCCGGGATGGGTACGCGCCTGCTGCCAGCGACGAAGTCCCAACCCAAAGAGATGCTGCCCGTTGGCTACAAGCCAGTGGTGCAGTATGTCGTTGAAGAGATGATCGATGAGGGCGTCTGTAAATTTCTGTTCGTCACGGGACGCAAGAAGCGATCAATCGAGGATCACTTTGACGACGATCCCGAACTCGAGGCTCGTCTCACAGAAGCCACCTCGATCGGTGAGGTCGACTATGACGCAGCCGGTGTGGGCTTCTATTTTGTGCGACAGCGACGGCCTCTCGGCAATGCGGATGCAGTTCGGCTCGCCAAGGATTTCGTCGGCTCTGAATCCTTCGTCGTCGGTTTTGGCGACACGATCATCAGGTCAAGTGGCGACACGGGTGTCGTGGGGCGACTGGTAGAAAGTCACGAAGCCTCAGGCGCTGCGGCGACGATCGCTGTTTGGGACGTTCCCCGGGAAGAGACGCGTAAATACGGCGTCGTGAAACCAGCGGACGGCGTGGATACCTCATCCGGATCCGATTTCGCCATTGATGACATCGTCGAGAAACCAGATCCCGCGCAGGCACCCAGTACGCTGGCTGTGGCAGCGCGCTACGTCTTCACTCCAAGGATTTTTGAGGCCATTGAGGCGACAGATCCGGGCGTGAAGGGGGAGTTGTGGTTGACGGATGCGATACGGATCCTGTTGAGCTGGGGTGAGGATGTTCGCTGCATACGTCTACGTTCTGACGAGGAGCGTTATGATATTGGCACGCCATTGACTTACTACCGCGCTTTTGCGGACCACGCTCTCGCTGATCCGGAGAACGGGCAGGCCTTTGCTTCCTATCTGCGTGGCATCCTGCAGTCAGAAGACAAAGGCTAATATCATGCCGCGACTGACGTTCGACTACGGGCACAGTGGGCTCGAAGCCGATCTACCAGCACAGACACAGGTCCTGTCCATGGAACACACGCCGGGACTGACCGAAATTGAGGCTCGTCTTGAACAGGCGCTCTTGCAGCCCATTGGTGGCCGCCCCTTGGCGGATCTCGCCTCAGGACGTCGTGATGCCTGCGTCGTCATCGCAGATATCACGCGACCTGTGCCCAACGCTCTTATTCTACCACCGATTCTTGCTACCCTCGAAAGCGCCGGGATTCTTCGGGATCGCATCACGATACTGATTGGCACCGGGTTGCATCGTCCCAACGAGGGCGATGAACTCATCCAACTGGTCGGCCCTGACATCGCCGCCAATTACAGAGTGTTGAATCACGAAGCTCGAGATCGCGACAGCCTCGTCCACATGGGGACAACCAGTGGTGGTGCACCGATCTGGATAGATCGAGTCTACGTAGAGGCTGATCTCAAGATCGCCACATCCCTCATCGAGCCCCATCTGATGGCTGGGTTTTCTGGTGGTCGTAAAGCCATCTGTCCAGGGCTGATGGGGGTGGATACAATGCGCGTCCTGCATGGTCCTCAACTGTTGTCTCATCCGCTGGCGTCAGAGGGCAACATCGAGGGCAATCCCTTTCATCGACAAGCCCTGGAAGTGGCGCAGACAGTCGGTGTCGATTTTACCCTGAATGTGGCCATGAACGATGATCGGCAGGTCACAGGCATCTTTTCCGGTGATCTTGAGCAGGCCCACGCTTCAGGTTGTCTCTTCGTTGAAGAAAGTGCTGGAGCCTGGGTCGACAGACCTGCGCCTATCGTCGTGACTTCGAGCGCCGGTTTCCCATTGGATCTGACCTTCTATCAGGCAGTCAAGGGACTCACCGCTGTTTTGCCCATCGTCGAAGAAGGCGGGACGATCCTGCTCACGGCGCGTTGCTCCGAGGGCCTTGGGGGGCCAGAATTCACCGGGCTCCTCGAGGAAACCACGGGGATCGACGACTTTGAGGCGCGTCTGCAGGATCCAGACTTTTTTCGTATCGATCAGTGGCAATTGCAGGAACTGTGCAAGGTGCTGCGTAAGGCCAGCGTCTGCCTCGTGTCAGAAGGCGTGATGCCAGACGACGTTCGTGCGACTCGCTTCGTCGATGTCGTGCCCACTCTACAGGAAGGCCTCGAAATCGCCCAAGCACGCCATGGCAAGGACGCGGCAATCGCCGCTGTGCCCCGCGGACCCTACGTGTTGACCCGTTGTCGGGCTTGATGGGGTCCCGGGCAACGAACTCGGTCACTGCAATTAGAACACCTGTTCAGCGTGTGCTTCGAATTGCGCTGCTGGGGTTCATGTTGCACCTGTCGGCCTGCGCCAGTGGTCTGGAGCCGAGCTTGCAGACCCTCGTCATGTCCGCGCAGGACGACAGCACGTCGACTGGTCAAGTCGGACCGGAACCGCCGACTTGGGCACAAACAGCACGGGGTGATACGTCCGCATTGTCGCAAGTGATCCTGTTGTTGCCAATGAAGGACAAGACCAAGTACCTCAAGCGATCCATATGGCCCGTGCAGACGGGGATCCCCAAGGTCCTTGGGGATAGCATCGGGACAAATCCCTTCTATAAGATCTTGCCAGTCGATTCCGCTGTCGTCTACTTGGCACCCGAAGAGCGCCTGGGTGACATCAGTGCTGAGCGCGCCCTGGCCATCGGAAGATTCTTAGCAGCAGATTGGGTGATGTTCGGCCAGATTCAAGGATTGACGATGAGTCGGTTCCAAGCAACGGCTCCGATCGGCGGTCACCGCAACTACAAAGGACTGGCTTCGGTGCATCTGTTGCTGTACAACGTCGTCGATGGCAGAAGAGAGGCGGATGTTGTCGTGGAACGGGAAGTGGGCAGCAAACGTACTGGAATCGCCAATCCTGCCTCCCACATTCACTTGGACAGGCAGTATTATCTGCTGGATCAGCAGGTTCCTTGGGAAAGTGAGGAATTCACGACCTCACTCGTAGGGCAGGCACTGGCGATGTGTGCCTCGGGTGTGGCAGAGCAGTTGGCTGAAATCGTCAAGCCGCCACCAACACTGGGTGTTTCAGGGCCAAAGATCATAGATATCGATGGCGGCACCGCGTATATTAACATCGGAATTGCCGACGGTATCCGTAACGGCGACAAATTTGGGGTTTGGGACCGCGGTCGGGAGCTACTTGATCCAGGAACAGGGCAGAGTCTCGGCCACGCTCTGCCTCGACGTATTGGGGTCGTGCAGGTTGAGCAAATCCTCAGCGATCATCTGGCCCTTGCGCGAATTTTGGATGGACACGCGACCATCACTAAAGGTTACACGATTCGACCTGAGTAGGACATGATGGTCAACATTTATCTATGACATATTATCCCGAATGATTCGACCCTACGCCTTCGCGGCCTTATCTCTCATTCTTCTGTTGGGGACTGCACTCCAGGGCCTGCGACCCGCGGCCGCGGCAGCAGGAGAGGTGCGCGTCGTCTACCTATTCAGTCCCGCGTCGCCGGTCCAGGTTGCACGTCTCACCCAATTGCAGCGTCGGGCGGACAGTGCAGGGAACGTCGATCTGACAGCTGTGAGCCGCACCAATCCAGTGCCCCAGGGAATCCGTGCCATCTATGCAGCTCGATTTCTTGAAGATTTCACCATCGATGCATCGACACGCCGATGGGTTTCGCAGCGTTTGCGACAGGGCGACGATGCCTTGCGCGTACATCGTCCAGACGCCATTTACACGAGTGATAAGACCACAATCGAACGTACCGCGGTCTATGCCGGTATGGCTTTGGTGGCAACAGACATCGATTTCAGCACCTGGGGGAAAGTCAAGGATCTGTTCCGTTAGAAATCATGGCCGGTCTGATATGCCGCGCCGTCATTGGTTGAGCGGAGCTGCGTTTGGTATCGTTGTCTGCCTCTAACCTGCTACTGCAACATGGCCAGCTGCGGCAACATGCAGCTCCTTGGGGCGCTACGCACCATTTGTCCACCGGCTAATATTCCAGCCATGACCATGCAAGAAAACGGAGGTAATCTGTGAAGGTGATCACCCGATGGGGGTTGTGCGCCATCGGCCTCGTCGCGTCCGCATGCGGTGTTACTGAGGTCAAGGTTGAAGTTCGCGGTGGCGACGGGCGTCTCGTGCGCCTCGAGGCAGAGCGCTTGCAGCCCCTGTTCAATCGACTCGTCGAGCCGGGTACCTTCACATTTTCGGAACTCAATAGCGGTTCATACGACGTGACCGTATCTGCAGCCGGATACGTCGAGACGAAGACGGTGGAGGTTGGCTCACCTTCGATTTCGGGCGTGCAGACATTTGAACTGAGTTTCGACATCCCGCCAGGGAGCAATCCCGAGTTCAAACCGACCGGCACCATTCTCTATGCCTCCACACCCACCCGTGTCCGCGACTGGGACCTATTCACCGTCCCGGCAGCCGGAGGCCAGATCACGCAACTGACCGATACGCGTGACTTTGAGCAAAACCCGCAATGGTCGCCAGATGGTCAGCAGATTCTCTACACCATCGGTGATGTCATGTCGAATATCGATGTGGCCCTCATGGATGCAGATGGTTCGAATGCCATTCGTCTGACGCAGCATCCAGAAAGCGACAAGGAAGCCTGTTGGTCTCCAGATGGGTCTCGCATTGCCTTTGTCAGCCAACGAGATGGTGACATCGCAATCTGGACGATGAATGCAGATGGCAGCGAACCCAGAAAGCTTGTGCAGGGACGCCACCCGTCCTGGGCCCCAGATGGTCGAACGATTGCGTTCACCTCCGGACAATTTGAAGGCAATGACGAAATCTACGTCATCAATACCGACGGCAGCGATATGCGTCGCCTCACCACGGACAAACGTTTCGATTGGTTCCCTTCCTGGTCACCTGACGGTCGTTGGTTGGCCTTTAATTCGGAACGATTTGGCGGTCAGGAACTGATGATCGCCAACCCTGCAAATGGTGACCAGATCAGGATCACCATCGCTGAGTTGACCTTCGAGCAGGACCCCGAGTGGTCGCCTGATGGCGCAGGACTCGTCTACCAGGGAAAGATGAAGGTTGGTGACGACGGGGAATTAATGGTCGAGGAGATTTCCATCGGTAAGAAGAGGCCCATGGGGACCTACGATCTATTCATTCTGCCCAGTGTCGGTTTCGATTGGGATGATGCGACGGCCAAGCCGATCCTGCCGGTGAACCTCACCAATACCGACGATCGTGATGAGGTCTCGCCTAGCTGGCGGGCATTCTGAGCTCGTCCCTCCTCGAGACTCCGTAGGTTGCAGGTGGACCGCGTCCTGGTCGTGATTCTGCTGGCCGGCCTGGGGCTGCGCCTCGTCGATATCGGTGCGCCTCTGATCGACCAGCAGGCGTGGCGGCAGACGGACACGGCGGCTATCGCCCGCAACTATCTCGAGGAAGGCCTCGACCGGCCGTTCTACCCGCGTGTCGATTGGCGGGGTGACACCCTCGGCTACGTCGAGATGAACTTTCCCCTGTTTCCCTATAGCGTTGCTCTGCTCTACGCTGCCGCCGGCGGCGTTCACGAGTGGCTGGGGCGCCTGCTGGCCGCCCTCCTGTCGACAGCCTCGGCCGGTATCCTCTACCTGCTCTGTCGACGGACCTTTGAAGATATCGGCGTCGCTCGCGTCGCCGCCGCCCTGTATCTCGTGGTGCCCGTCAGCTGGTTCTTCGGACGTGCCTTTATGCCCGAGGCGCTGATGATGCTTCTGAGCCTGGCCAGCCTCTACACTTTCGATCGCTGGCTGAGGTCGGGCCGCTGGGCGGATTTCGCTGTGGCCGTGGCATGTGCGGCGGCCTGCTTCCTGGTGAAGATTCCGACGTTGTACCTCGGCTTCCCCCTCGTCGCCATGGCTTGGCGGGCCCGGGGTCTGGCTTTCATTCGCGATCCTCGGATGTGGCTTTACCTCATCGCCGTGCTGGCACCGGCGGCGGCCTGGTACGCCCATGCGGCCAACCTGTTCCACGAGACCGGGCTGACCTTCGGCATCTGGAATCACCACGGCTACGACAAGTGGGACTCCTCCCTGCTGCTAACCGGGGATTTTTACGCCGTGATGGCTGCCCGCTTTGCGCACAATATTCTCACGCCCATCGTCACACTGCTCACCCTGGTCGGGACCGTGCTCACCGTGCGACATGCCCGCGATGACAGCGGTCGCAGTCTGTACCTGCTGGTCTGGGGTGCCGGCCTCGGCCTCTATCTGGTTCTCGTGCCGGAAGGCAACCACAAGCTCCACTACTACCAACTGCCATTCGTGCCGGTCTGCGCCATGCTGGCGGCTAAGGGCTTGATGACCTGGAGCCGTCGTTGTGGGGCACTATGGGGGCAGAGGCTCGTCGTCGTCACGTGTGTCGCCACGGTGGCCTACAGCGGCTGGGTTGTGCACGGCTACTACCGGCCGGACAACAATGTCTACCACTACCATCGCAGCGCCAGGGAGGCCGGCAGTCTCTTCGACTCCCGGGCCGATGCCGATGCCGTCGTGGTCACCGGAGAGATCGACGACAACGCCGGCGCCCCGCACCGGTCGCAGAACCCGACACTCCTCTACTACGCGAACCGGAAAGGGTGGCAGATCACGCCGGAAGAGTTCCAGGAAGAGACGCTGTCCGCCCTTCAGCAGCGTGGCGCCGACCTGTTCATTGCCGCCGCCGGCTTCGTCCGCCCCCATGCCGAGTTCTGGAACACCTGCCTGCGTCGTGGGGTCAGCACGGCAGCGATGACGGCTTGGGCACACACGGATGCTGACTACCTGGCTCTCACTCGCCGTGAGCACGGACCGTCACGACACTTCGTTGTCGTGCGCCTTGCCGCCGATTGAACCAAGGGCTGGTTGGCGCGTCGAAGGGTAGGGAGAGTTGGTTTGACAGTCGCCCATGAGCTAGTGAAACTTAGCTGCCCAGGGTAGCGGAACGCTCCGCCTCGATTGAGGAGACACGAGAATGCAGATCCGAACCTCCCGCCGCGGGTCGCTTGTGATTCGCGCCGGCATTACAGCCACATGCCTCCTGATGGCAGCCTGTGCGACGACGACGGGCGGTGGGCACGGTCCGGCGCCGATACCCGAGGGCATGGGACGGCTCATCATCGAAGCCGGTGGGATCCGCAAGCTGAACTATTATATCGTCGATCAGGACACCGACGAAGAGGTCTTCGCCGACCACCCGCGCTCGGCTGGATCCTCGCCGATCGGCTTCGAGTCGGGGAGTCGGGCCACGAACCTCGTGCAGGATATGCCTCCGGGGTTGTACACCGTCGTCGTCCTGACCGATATCGAAGACTTCGTCAGGGTCCGTGATGTCGAGGTGGTGATGGGAGAGCCGCGCTACGCGACGCCTCAGGTGGGGCGCTTCATGCTGCGCGTGCTCGCGGACAACGCGCGCTCGAGCAGTGGCGCCGTCCAACTCCCATTCCTCATCACCGACTACAACATGCGCACGGTCCTCGGCAAGGGCATGACATCGACAGAGGTCCGGCACTTCATCGTCCCAGCAGGGCGCACGTACAAGGTCCGCATCGAGAACTCGCCGACGGGACGGGACGAGATCCGGGAGGTGGAGGTCCACTTCGGTGGTCTCACCCACATCGAGATCGACGGCCGCACACCGGACGAGCAACTGCAGGGAGGTGACGATGCGCCGAATTGAGCCTGTCATCTTGCTCTTGGTCTTGGCCTGCGTCACCGCCGCGGCGGCCGTGCCCTACCAGGGGACCGTCATCACCCGCTCCGGCGACCGCCACACCGTAGCGAATCTCGACTTCCAGGGGCGTGACGAGATAGAGGTCTACGTCGACGACGTTCGCCGCCTGCTGACCTTCGATCAGATCGACAGGCTGCGGTTCGGCGAGCTCAGGACGGAGGAGATTCCAGTGGTCCTTCACCTGCGCAGCGGCGATCAACTCGAGGCGGTCATCTCGACGGGGGGGGGCAGGAACACGCCGAGTGCCAGTACGGTCGGCGGCGCTCGAGGGACCAGCGGATTCACGGGGACCACGCAACTGGGGCCCTTCTACATCCTCCTGGAGCAGATCGCTGAGATCCGCTTTGCCCACGAAGGCAAGCCGGAGTCGGTCGTGATTCGCCCGGCGACGGTCGTCGACCTGCAAGGGCGGCGATTTGAGGTCAACTCGCTACGCTACCGCGGTCGTTCGAGCTTCGACTATCAGCAGGACAACCAGAAGCGGACCAAGGAAATGGAGCGGATCACGACGCTGGAATTCGAGGATGTGGAAGGCCAGGAGATCCGGCCCGTCGTCATCACCTTCGTCACCGGCCGGCAGACCCAGGGTACTGTCGATGCCGGCACTGTGCGGTTGTCGGGGGAGACGGACGCGATGTACCGGCGCCGAGTCGTGGAGGTCTTCACCGGCTCGACGCCACAAGGCCCGTTTGCCATGGGCCTGCACCAGCTGAAGCTTATCCGCTTCAACGCGGCCGCCGCCGACAGTGCTGCCGGTGGCGACGGTGACGAGGGGGACGGCGAGCCCTAATTCGATTGGAGCCCCGACCCTTGGAGCCCCACCCCTCAGCGCTGGAGGGCGTACAGTCCCGGTTGCGCGCCGCCGTGGCCCGTATGACCGGCCGCAGTGCTTGGGTGCCGCTGTTCCTATTCGTATTCGCCCTCGCTGTGCGCCTTGTCTATGCCTGGGATCTGCGGGGGAATCCCTTCTTCGACGCGCCCGTCGTAGACGCCAAGACCTTCCTTGATCAGGCGCTGGCCATCGCTGCCGGAGACCTGTGGGGGGGGGCGGAGGCGTTCTGGCAGGCACCGGGCTACATCTACTTTCTCGCGTCGCTCTGCTGGCTCTTTCCTGACAGTTACTTCGTCGCAGTCCGAGTCGCCCAGGCGATCGTCGGCAGCCTCTCCTGCCTCCTCGTGGTGCGACTCGCCGACAGGGCCTTCGGTGCTCGGCACCTGGCTCTTGGGGCGGGCGCTGCGGCGGCCGCCTACGGTGGTTTGGTCCAGTTCGAGGCAGAGTTGCTGGCGGTGGGGCTGGAGATCTTCCTGTTCCTGCTGCTGCTGGATCGGATTCAGCATGCCCTGACCGCGCGGAACGATCGCAGCTGGCTCGTGGCAGGCCTCGTCGGCGGCCTGGCGGCAATCACCCGACCCAACATCCTGCTGTTCCTCGCTCTGCTCGTGCCTTGGCTCGTCTGGCTGCGCCCGAAGTGGGACACGACGCAGGGGGCCGCCGCCCGACTGGCGGGGCTTTCGACAACCTTGCGGCCTCTGTTTCTCAGCGGCTTTGGCCTGATGGCGGTGGTCCTGTCGGTCACGGTCAGGAACGTCGTCGTCGGAGGGGACGTAGTGC
>Ga0233429_1004447_pt1 | contig 12378 bp, 10 predicted proteins | sample SI_118_April2016_3_FD_179879 | JGI IMG/M metagenome (GOLD analysis project Ga0233429, IMG submission 179879) | Seawater microbial communities from Saanich Inlet, British Columbia, Canada - SI_118_April2016_135_MG | ecosystem: Environmental > Aquatic > Marine > Inlet | place: Canada: British... | reverse complement strand
TTTTCAATCTGCAGATTTTCAAGAGAATTTACATTTATAGAGGGAATAAAATAGTTTCCAGCATCATCATTAATAGCTAAAATTTCAGATTCATTAAAAACTGATGTGATAGAGTTATCAAGAAATTCAAGATTGAAAGAAATATTATTCCATCTTAATTGGCTTAAAGTTATTTGTTGACTTTGTAAAGGCATTATTTCTACTTCTATTGCTACAGATGCTAAAGATTCATTTTCATGATAATCAGTTGCTGTTACATGATACTCTATAATACCCATTTCAGGAATTGAATAATCTAAATACATGGTATCAGGGGTTGAAGCAATGAGCATACCTTCACGATAGATATTGAAATATTGAAAATCTTCAGTTAATTCCTGATCCCACCTTAATTCCACACCTCCATTCTCTATTAAATGGCCTGTCAAACTGTATGGTGCCAACGGTGCAATATTATCAACAGAATACCCTGAAACGGGATCGGAAACATAATAAATCCAAGGGTTACTTGTGTGGGCGGAAATTACATAAGTTTCTAAATAATTTCCAGTGGAAACAGAATCCATCAATGTTGAAGCGACAAATTGGTATGATTCGTCTTGGAATGCAGGCACTTGAGTTATTAAATCAGTGCTGCCATCTGTAAGTAATCTTCTGATACCATAATGTGTAATATTTCCAAACTCTATATCAAGAGGTGAATGATTCCAATAGATCCTTAAAGCTCCGCCCTGATCATCAGGTATGTCAATAATAGATGTTATTTGAGGTTCATATTCTCCGTTTTGATTAAAATATATTGCTCCCATATCAGTTCGGGTAGAATCAGGATCAAGTTCATCAAATGGACTCCCCGCATCTATGCATTGTGATGCTGGAAACAAGGAAAAATCTCCATTCGCTGGGTCCCTTAATAGAGGATCTCCAAAAATATTCCCGGGGCCTGAATCTGGAGCATTCATGCTATACGATATTACTGGATGTTCTGAATTAGAAGGATGAAAAATGCCTGAAAAATCTGGAAAAAAAATAATATTTTTAAAATCGCCACTTGGAGCACAATCTGTGGATATAGTTGAATTATAAAAAGTACAATTAAATAAGTTGTAGACTGATCTTGTAACACCATTTTGGTCATCTTTATAGATTGTAATACTGCCATTGTCAATTACACAATTACTTATAACATTCCAATTAGATGAATCAAATCCTGCGCTATTAAGATTTATCCCGCCATTAATTCTACTATTGGTGACAAAAAATAATATATTATTAGCACCATCATGGCTCGGAAAACCTGAGTCATCAAGATTGTTGAATATACAATTATTGAGATTTAGGATAATTCGTTTATTATTAGTATATCCAGTGTAATCTGGATCCACGTTTATATACATATTATGAAATTCTGAATTGTTTATATTTATAGGGCAAATGTTATAACTATCATCGAAATAATTTAAATTTATTGTGCCATTTAGAATTACATTTTCCATCGAGATTGAAGTTGCGTTTCCGAAACCATAAATGTCCGATTCAAGCACCAGATTTTCAAACGAGCACCCTGACCCAATATACATTAAAGAATCGTTTTGTGTTTGGACGGTTAAGTTTCTAAACTCGTTTAGCCCCGTTGAGTAAATAAAACCATCTGTCTGTAGATTAAAAGTTACTTCGTTCACATCTCCAAGACCGATTGTACTAATATGTGCGGAGTTGTATTGAATTAGCTTATTATCATTATAGTTTCCTGGATTAACATAAATTGTATCGTAATCAATTAAATTATTAACAGCAAAGGATAAACTCGCAAAAGGGTTGTTTATCATGCCTGTAGATAGAGTATCATTCCCATTTGGTGAAATATAGATTCCTACAGGATCGCTAATAGTATTTGCTAGTGCATGCTCATAACATCCTACATCTGGACTACTTCCAGGAGGATTTGTTCGGGGATTACCCGCCAGATCATACTGTATCTCTGTCAGGCTTCCCATACCAATACATGGGCTGTGTATATTTATTCTGTAATCTCCGTGATCTTGATCAATAAACTTTACTGCCGTTGCTCCATCATTAAAGATATTTTCTACATATGGGAGTGGTGCAGAACTACCATAATTAGAATAGCTATCGATGATTGAATTTGTGAGAATCGATTGAAAATTACTATCAAAAAAATAGATATCAGCATGACCTCCTAGGTTCCCATCATTATTAGTATTATTTGTTATCGTTGAGAAATTCACCTCGATATTATTAGTATAAATACCAGGATAGCGAAAAGCCGTATTATTAGTGACTTCACAATTTACCAAGTTGATATAACCATATGAATAAATCGCACCACCATACCCGTTATCATTACTAACTATATTATCTTTAAACAAACTGCTTGTGATAAATAACGAATCAGATCCTCCAGAATAAAAAATTGCTCCTCCATGACCTCCCAAAAGATTGCGGCCATTAGAAATAAATTGGCAATTGTTTATATATGAATTACCTGAACCCCCTGATTCTAGAAAAATTGCTCCACCACTGCCATTTCCGTTATTATCTATAAAACTTGTATTGTTTAAAATTAACTGAGCATCCTCAGTATAAATCCCATTGCCCCCACTGCTTTGATCATAATAACCATTATTTTGAAAACTGCTCCCATAAATATGAGTTGGGGTAGATGTATATGATAAATAAAGTCCTCCTCCCTGAAAATCCATATAATTATTTCTAAAAATGGAGTTTCTTACTATTAATGAACCTTCAAAAACATAACCACCTCCACCTTTATCAGTTTGTGTGTTATGCCCACAATACTCAATGATCGTATTTTCGATAATTAATCCACCATTAGTGTTAATAAAAAACCCACCACCCTTACCCGCATCATCGCCCGCATAGCAACCTTCAATTTTACTGTTTAATATTTTTGGTAATGAGTTTTCAATATAAATTCCACCACCATCATCAGGAACGTAACCGTTATAAATTCGGAACCCATTAATAACTGAAGTTGAATCTTCATTTAAATGGAAATAAAAAGCCCGTCCATTATCTTCGAGGTCTATAGTCGTGTTTTCCCATCCGTTTTCAGATAATAGGGTAATAGATTTTCCGTAAAAATCAATATCTTTATTACCTGTACCAGTATATGTGCCGGGAGCGACAAGAACGGTATCACCGTTTGCTGCGAACACAATCCCCATTTGAATGGTTTGCTGATCGTCAGGCACATGAATTATGTCTGAAAATGTTGGACTAATTAAAATTAGAATCGATAATATTATTTTCTTCATTTCTTTTCCCATTTGTTAAACAAAAAATCCGCAGGGATCCCGCGGGTTTTATTTTTTAATATGTAAATGTATCTTCATGTCTTTTAATAATTTTCCTTCAAGATCAAGTATGAAATTACAAATAGTTAGAGAATTGTAAAGAGTTTATCTATATATAGATATGTTATCTAAATTCAAGTCACTGTATTAATAAGTTCAAAAGATATAAATTATCTATACAGACATCACACCTAGTGGCGCATGTTCATCTGCCTCTACGCAAATCCTTCATATATCGTGCAGGGGCAGACCTCTTTTTAAAAATCATTCCGGGATAATTGAAGAAAGACCGTTTTTAGGAATTAATTATACGAATATAAAAGAAGCTGAGAAACTTGTGCGGAATCATCTTTCTGATCAAATCGGGATTGAATATCATCAGGAGCCTCCTGTTTCAATATATAATTTTAATCCAGAGGAGAATTTTCTGTTTTCCTACAGTTTATTTGATCCGCCGATGGTGGGAGGTTCAAATTATATTGCTGTGTCTAAAGTTACTGGTGAAGTGAGAATTCTTGGGAGGTTGGGTGATTAATTGGTGGCTTGGTTTTAAAACACCGAAGAATTTGAGAATCGACGGGATGTAGCTTAACTTTGCAACTAGTTTTTTATACTAAGTTCAATTGTGAGCTAATCAATAATTTTGGCTAGACAAATTAGATTTCGTTGGAGTAAAATAGTTATTTAAAATAATTTTTATAGGACGGTATCATATGATACCATTAATTTATGATACACAAAAAGCGCCCTTCATATAAAGAGTTAGAAAAAAAGCTGAAATCTGCATTGGAATGTATTTCTGAAGAATCTTATTTCATTTTGGATATTACGACTTTTGTGAAAGATTTAAATGAATTAAATTGTCCGAATCAGTCTGTAACTATTTCAGAAGTAATTAATGAACTGACACCTGAACATTACTGTGGCAATAGACCTCCGAAACGTGCTTATAATATGAAAATTTCAAACTGTGAACTATATGAGTTTGTTATTAATAGCAGTTATACTGAAACCAGTACTTATGTGAAATTTGCATTTAAAAATGATAACCTATATATAGTATCGTTGCATAAGGATAGATAGTTATGACCAATATAACCCTACAAATTAATTGTCCTAATGATCATGGACCAATGACCATGACAAAAAAACAATGCACAACCACCATTAAGGGTGAAGAACTACAATATAAATCCGAATTTTATTTCTGCGCAGAGTGTAAAATTGAGATTGCTACACCTGATCAAGCCCAAAAATCCCTAGATATTGTTAACCATATTTTTAAAGAGAAACATGGACTATTATCTAGTCAGAAAATTATTGAAACAAGGCATCAATTAAACCTGAGTCAGGATCAGTTCGCCAAAAAGCTCACGGTTGGTGTTGCAAGTGTTAAACGATGGGAACTGGGTGCAATCCAAAATAGCTCTATGGATAAATTAATAAGAATTTTGCGTGATAACCCGACTAATTATAATGGTAATCGTCAGTTATCATTTGCTAGGACAAAACTTGTGCTAATTCAATTTTCCATTCATTTAAAAAGACAAATTCTTAAAGGTGATAATAAAGCGTTAAAAACAGCAAAAAACCTGTGGTATGCGGATATGTGTTCATTTAATCTTCTTGGGAAATCAATGACTGGTAACACCTATGCTGCACTTCCGAAAGGCCCTCAATTAGATAATTATGATGAGCTGTTAACCCTTATATGTAACGCCAACAAGAATGATTGTGAACCATTATCCGAAAATGAAATTTTTATTATCAGTAAAATTGCAGAAACATTTCCTGATGAATGGGATGCATTTCATGCATCTCATAAAGAACCTATTTGGAAAAAAACATCAACAGGACACAAAATCAATTATCATTTGGCTGGTAAATTAGAACAAATAAAAATAGACTTGTAAGATTTGAAATTTTGGCTGTTCAAATCGTAAAGGATATTTGCACCTCCTTCTTTCGAATCTTGTAATATTTTATCTATGAGAATGAAAGGAAAATCTCTACTGGAAATCAACAAAAAAGCTGGTTGGTTGCTGAAGATCAAAATAACTTCAGCTATTCAAATTTCTATAAATAAAGGCCGTGTCATCTTTGCAGATTATAGTGGAAGATTTTTTTACTGAAACAGAAATTAAAAGAATAATCGATTAAAAACTAATTTACTATTTCTCAATAACCATCGTTTTTGAAACTCTCCGAATTTACCTCAAAAACCCGTTTCAAAACTATCAAAATAGCCTCAATACTCGTCTCGAAATCAAAGTCATAAAAACCTCCGTTATTGGTATAAGAAAACCAGTAATAGGAGGTTAAATGATAATTGGTTATGCGCGTGTATCAACAGAAGATCAGAATTTAGATCTGCAATTTGATGCTTTAAAAGAGGCTGGATGCAAGAAGATTTTTCAGGATAAGATCAGTGGTGTTAAGGAAGATAGGGATGGGTTATTGCAGGTTTTGGAAATAGTTCGACCAGGTGATACTCTGGTTGTTTGGAAACTGGATAGACTTGGTAGAAGTTTGCAGCATTTGATTTCAGTCATTGATGAGTTGAAGGAAAAGGACGTTTATTTCCGGAGTCTAAAAGAAAATCTGGATACTTCATCGTCAACTGGAAAATTGATCTTTCACATATTTGGTGCCTTGGCTGAATTTGAAAGGGACATTATCAGGGAAAGAACGATGGCTGGTTTGGCTGCTGCTAGAGCTCGCGGAAGGGTCGGTGGAAGACCGAAAATTATGGATGCGGGGAAAGTGAAGCTGGCTAAAACATTAATGGCAGATAATTCCAGATGTGTTCGAGAAATCTGTGAAATACTGGGAGTATCGAAAGCAACGCTTTATCGGTATTTAAAGGATTAGGGCCGAAAGGCTCTTTTCTAAATTAAACCTACTTTCTTTACTGTGACTGCTCAACCATTTTATCCACATCATTTTGAACTGAATTAAATGATTTACCCGTTATTTTTGCAAGAGTAGTTGTAACCTGATCTTTCACGGCATCGCCCATTATATTCCCATTATCTTCCCACACGCACGTAAGTGCATTGAAAAGAGCCTCAATCGCCTCATTTAGCTTTGCTTCCTTTGATAATGTGGGTTGCTTTCCATCAATATTTTCTATTTTAAAACTCATATTAATCTCCTTGTCATGGTATATGTGTATTTGATTGATTTCTCTCAATAACAAGCAATTTGAATACCTTTAATTTATTTCTTATTACTCTTATTGTCATTGGCATTATTTTTCTTATACCTCATAATAATTATGGTTTAGGGCCTTCGGGCTCTTTTTCTATGTTAAATCTTATCGGAATGTCTCAACATTTCATGTGGAAGTGGTAACAATAGTGATGGTTTGGGTGGGAAACTGACCACAAAAGGCCAGTTCTGTTGTGAGTTTGTAGTTATGATAATATACAAATGAGGCAATTGTTTTAAATTCTCAATAGAAAATACTCAAATATTTATACAATTAATAAAAAGGTATTCACCTGAAGAAAAATATTAATATGGATTATTATAAAGTTCTTGGCCTCATACCAGGTGCGGAGTCAGTTGTAATCAAAGCAGCATATCGAGCCTTAACTAAAATTTATCACCCAGACAAAAATAAAGATAAAAATGCTGAAGATCGCATTAGAGAAATTAATGCTGCATATGAGATTCTTTCTGACCCTGAAAAAAAATCGAAATATGATAAAGAAATCGAAAATGATCAGAACAATGCAAATGAATCTAATTTTAACACGAAAGCTCCTTTTAACACCGGTCCTTTAGAACAGGATTGGAAAATAGCAACAGATTTTCATCCAGATTTACTAGAACAATTTAATATTTTGGCTAAAATATCCTGGAGACTTGCTTTTGCATTCAAAGTACAGCTCCTAGACAATCAGAAATATAATGATGCCGAAAAAATTGGCAAGCGAATGAGACACCATTATTTATCTAAATATTTTGGGAAAAACCAAGAAGTATTAAAATTTGCAGAGTCACTACTTATGATTCGAGAAATTACAGCCGCAATAGAATTAAATTCTTATATAAAGGTATTGGGAAAGAGCATATCCCATTACACTATCATAGAAAAAATTAATCAAAAATATCCTAAAACAAATTTTAAAATTGAAGCACAGAACTACTATTTCGAAATAAAAAATAGGGTTGGTTATGAAAGCTTTAAAGCTGCTGTTAATTTAGTAAAAATGTATGATGGGGAAGTTCACGAAAAAATACTAAGTCCCAAATGTTCATTAAAAATTAATAATTCAGATTATAAATTCAATTCCGATAAAGAGTTTTGCGATTTTATATTAGAGATGTTTGCTACAAAGTATGGGTGATACAACTGAATTTGTTAATATTTGAATTATTATTATAATTCTAAAAAATACCAGCTCTCACAATTAATTTTTTAAATAGAGGGAGATATAAATGTATTGTGGACAATGTGGATCTAAAATAGACGCCTCAGACAAGTATTGTTTCAAATGTGGTAAAAAATTGATGTATGTTAATCACAGCAATAATATTAAGCAAAATATCCCAGGTTTTAGTAATGATTGCGATAATAATCAAACTAGTTTGAAATGTCCTAATTGTGGATTGACAAACCCAGGGTCAGCAAAAAGATGTGATTGCGGATATGATTTTATTACATTTAAACAAGAGAAATCATATTTATCTGATATTACAAACTCTAATATTTCTGGGAAGCAAGGTGATTCCAATACATCAGGAATAAATAACGAAGAGAAAAAACAAAGCGCACATAATTCTCCTTACGGAAAACGCATCATAATGGCTGCGAACTTTGGGATAGGAATTGGTTGTTTAAAAATAGTTGCTGCTATATATTTATTATTTTTAACAACATCAACATCGGATGAATCTTTAATTTTCTTATTGCCAAGTGTAAATAATATCCAACTAATATCAACAATTATTTTAGGAATTATTTATGTCCATTTCGGAATAAAAATTAAAAAATCCACAATAAATTCAAAGAAAAGTATATTGATACTTCTCGTGTTAAGTATTATCAGCCTTGCCTTCTCTGCAATTAGTCTGAGTAACATTAAAATTGGGATTGATTTGTACATCGCAGGATTGTTTGTGATAGCATTAAGATCTCAAAAAAAGATCATGAAAAATTAGCGCTCACATGTAAATACAATTCTGATTGAAAAAAAAGCATATCATGCCTGTATTTTAATTAAATAGTAAATTATGCTGATCTATTTTTAGGATGTGGGGATATACTTCATTTAAAAATAGGTTTTCTTTTTTAACATGATCTTTTATGAAGTCAAGTTGGTATTCCTGATGGACTTTGAAAGTTAGCATTGATAGTTCCTTCAGTTATTATCAATTCTTGGTTCCTTTGAGAGTGGGATTTTAGTTCACAGCAAGGCGAATGGCACATCATGGGGTATAGTGGGCGGCCCTTAGGGTAGATGTCTACGAGGTCAGTGCCCTGGGCTTATGTGCTGGTTAAGTATTATTTATTAATAGATTTTGTTATTACCAGTCATCATTTTGTATTTCTGATTTCTGAACCATTTTTGTTTTTAGATCTTCAATCAAAGGTTTAGTGGAATCATTTATTTGATTTTTTATATCTATCCAAACCTTATTATTCCATTTTTTAAATTGCCCTTTGTGTCGTATCGGGCTAGTATCATCATTGGTTATTATCCCGAAAGATAGTCCTCCATTTTTACTTTTACCAGTAGGTTCATGTGTGAAATCTGTAATCTCGTACTTATATCTACCATCTTTAACATAGATTTTTATAGTGTAATTTATATTACCTATAGTTCTAGCACTTGCATTTAGCATAGTAGGATTATAGGGAATTATAGCTTTACCTATTAGCTCCCCTTCATTCATGTTTTCAAGTTGTAAGACTGCTTTTGAGTTATTATATGATGTAGCAAACCACAACTTCGCTCTATTGTAAAGTTCTACTTTAGAAACACTATCAACCTTTACAACATCTGTGTAAGTAAGCAAAGTTTGTCCGTATGTAATATCTAATATTGATAAAAGTATCACTACACTAGTTAAAATTGTTTTTTTCATGATAATAAAATTTAGTTTAATGTGTCAAATGAGATTCGGGTTTATTTACACTTACCGGCAACCTCCCGATAAACTCTATAATTGTGTCTGTTCGGTTAACTCCTCTATTGGTAATAGCGGTTTACCAGAAATACTCAGAACACAGAATATATCGGAAATCAATAAGTTAATTCTCCTTTTCTTGTGATGAAATTACAAGGATTAGGAGAAGGGATTGAAGGGAAATTTCTGTGACCTCCAAAAACGGCTGTAACGGCCGAAATTACAGAAATCGAGGCTTCAAGTTATGAGATGGGAACTGATCCATCAATCTAAATCCAATATTTTCAACAACCTAGAATTCATCGACATTTCAGCGGTATACTAACTCCTATATTATCAGCTAGTTAGATATGGAGAATTCTGGAGATTTGCTGATTTTGAGGAGGGAATTCGAGGTATTTGGCTTATTTGGGGTGAGCTATTGACTTTTGTTAATTTTCTTATTTACATTTAAGAGAGGGGTAGATTCTCTGCTGAAAATAATGTAACTAATTCTTGACTTCACGAGGGGAATTGTTTATAATTAATAGAGGGGGAGAATTTAATCCTCTTGAAAAATCCAACAGACAACATCTACAAAAACTGGAAAATTAAAACTTGACAGAAATAGATCTTTCGTTTATTATTAAAAGTATAGGAAGATATTTCATAGCTCAAAGAGCAAGATTAAAATACATAACCAAAGAATACAGATGATACAAAATACCTACGAGTCCCGTGACTTTTACCTTTGCGGATACCTGCTGTCAATACAGCAAAAATTACTTTCTCATACCAGAGAAAACAGAATTACCACTTTTATATTTCAAGATACTGATGAACTGCAATACGCTGTAAAAAGATATTTCGATATGGCAGCCAATGTAAATCCCGTTATTTACGGCCAGAGCTTACGCAGTTTAAAATCATTAATCCACTCAAATCATACAAATACAGATGCAAACACAAGAACAACTACGAAAGGAATTATACAATAAGATAGTAATTCGTAAAGATGTATATGCTACCCAAGAGCCAAATGGAGCTTACTACCCAGTAATAAAACATTTTCTTCCAGAGCTATACATTGACGGAAAGCAAACAACTGGATCATATCTTTTAGACCAAAACAATAAAGTTAAATGTTTTGTCATTGACATAGATTTAAATAAGAAATATGTTGATGAAGCTCGTGGTGACATATCAGAATATCTTCCATTAATACAGAAGCAAACAAAAGTTATAAATGATGTTTTCCAGAGCCATGGATGCGAAACTTTACTCGAATTTAGTGGAAATCGTGGTTATCATATATGGGGGTTTCTATCTCATCCAGCACCAGCAGTCGGCATAAGATCTGTTCTTCTTGAACTTGAGAGGCAGTTCCCGGAAATTGATAACGAGAAATTACATTGGGAGATATTTCCCAAACAGGATTATTTGGAAAAAGGAGGACTTGGTAACCTCATTAAAATGCCACTTACCTTGCATCAGAAATCTGGTAATTATAGTTTCTTGGTTGATGAAAATTTCAAACAGTACACACCTGATACATTTCCATCTATTGACCCCAGTAAATTCTTAGAAATCCAAATTCCTATTGACGAACCTGTTAAAAACTCCCCAAATTCTACCCGGGTAGAAAATATTAGTGATAACAATGCACCAAAATTTCCACCTTTCAACCTTGAGAGAATGGAGACATCTTGTGAGAAGCTAAAAGAAAAAATTCAGACTTCAAAAGATGAACATCATCTTGATCATGATGAGAGAATTTGGCTGGCTAATTTGTATTTGGCCTACGGTCCTGAAGGTAAACAGAAATTACATGAGTTGCTTGAGAATTTAACTGATTATAAGCCTGATAAGACTGAGAAATATCTATCAAAACTACGAGGCATTCCATCATTGTGTTCAAGGGTATGTGGTAATAATCCATGTAATGCTATAACAAATACAAGCTGGAAGTCACCTATTGGATTTGGTTATCAACCAGATCCCAGCCAGCTCTATCCAAAACAAGGAAGATATTGTGTGGCACCAAATAAGAAAAATAAAGATAGCGGAGATAGAATATTAACAGATTGGTTAATCTCTCCGATTGAAGTAGTCGATCTCAAAGACAGGGATGTTCTGAAATGTAGTATCACCTCACAAATTGGTACTCGTTATCCTGAAGTATACCTTGAGAATTGTGCCTGGCACAGTAAGCAGAAATTGTTAAGAGCTCTTGGTCATAGTGAATTGACATTTCATGGATCTGATCTTGATGTTCAAAATCTCGCTCATTATGTTGCAAAACAAGTTCCCAAAAGAAGAAAAGGGATTGATTTCATTGGCATGTATGAGGACACTTTTGTAGCTGATGGGTTAAATATAACAGCAAAAGGGATTAATTCAGATCCTGACATTTTAGTTTATGCTCCAGGCGAGGACTCTTTACAAAAAAGAGTAAAACCTGATTTAGATTTTAGCGACCGGGATTATGCGGAGTTGATGAAAGGATTATATAGACATCTACCCAATATCAATAAACCAGGGATTATATATCCGATCATAAGTTGGATGTTTATGTTACCATTTAAGAGCAGAATAATGAAATTGAAAGACGCTTTTCCAATTTTACTAGTTTATGGCGAACAAGGCTCGGGGAAAACGTCCACAGAAGAATTGATGTTAGAATTATATGGATTTCAGGATCACTCAGTAACCTCTTGCAGAATAACTCAATTTGCAATGCTGAGTTTATTATCATCTACAAATTGTATACCGGTTGTTCTTGACGAGTTTAGGGCTTCTGATATGCGAAGCCATCAAGTAGATTTCATTAAAGATCGTATTCGATTGGCCTATAAGGAGTCATTGGACAGCCGTGGTAAAGCTGATTTAACTGTGAGAAATTATAAGATGCGAGCGCCGTTAG
>Ga0233429_1004446_pt1 | contig 12380 bp, 12 predicted proteins | sample SI_118_April2016_3_FD_179879 | JGI IMG/M metagenome (GOLD analysis project Ga0233429, IMG submission 179879) | Seawater microbial communities from Saanich Inlet, British Columbia, Canada - SI_118_April2016_135_MG | ecosystem: Environmental > Aquatic > Marine > Inlet | place: Canada: British... | reverse complement strand
CCTCGCCGCCCGCGCCATGAAGCTCGCCAAATCCTCCGACGACGCCGCCGAGATCCGCAAGCTCATGGGCACCATCAAAGACGCCCGCATCGTCGCCGCCGAAGAAACCCGCGAGCACTACGAAGAGCGGATCCAAGCCATCGAAGCCGAACATCTGTCCGAAGTCGCCTCTCTCCAGTCCACCATCGCCTTCCGCGACGAGCAGATCACGCGGCTGAACGAAGTTCTCGCCGCCCACAAGATCGATCCCGACGCCACCAAGTCCACCGATGGCGGCCTGTCCGACGCCGCGCTTGCCCAGATGGAGGAGAAAGCAAAGCTGCTATGACTCCCCATCCCACCTGCCAACGCAAGCGCCCCCCCTACGTGGACGACAAGGCCGAAGAGTTCGTCGGCGCCGCCACCTTCTTCCCTCGCCGCGATACCCTTCTCCTCGGCTACCAGGCCGCCTGGGTCAAAGACAAGAGCCGCCGCAAGCTGGCGGAGAAGTCCCGGCAGATCGGCTGGACCTGGGCCAGCGCCTACAACCTCGTCCGCAAGCTCGGGCGCAAGCGCGGCCGCGACAACCAGTGGGATGCCTGGATCACCTCCCGGGATGCCGAGCAGGCCCGCCTCTTCGTGATCGACGTCCTCGAATTCGCCGGCCTCCTCAACATCGGCGCCGAGGATCTCGGCGAGCGCCTGCTCGACGACAAGCGAGGCAGCACCACCGACCAGGTCCGCTTCGCCAACTCCCTCATCGGCCACAGCATGAGCTCCAACTTCAACGCCCAGGCCGGCAAGCGCGGCCACCGCACGCTCGACGAATTCGCCCTGCACGAACAGCAGCGCCAGCTCTTCGCCATCGCCTCCCCCGGCGTCACCTGGGGCGGCGACTTCGAGATCTTCAGTACCCACCGGGGCAGCAACTCCTTCTTCAACCAGCTCGTCACCGACGCCCGCGAGAAGGGGAACCCCAAGCGCTTCAGCCTCCACCGCGTCACCCTGGCCGATGCCCTGGAACAAGGCTTCCTCTACAAGCTCCAGAGCAAGCTCCCCCTCGACGACGAAGTCCAGGCCATGGACGAAGCCGCCTACTTCGACTACGTCAAGAACGGCGCCGCCGACGAGGAGTCCTTCCAGCAGGAATACATGTGCGTTCCGTCCGACGACAACGCCGCCTTCCTCACCTACGATCTCATCACCTCCTGCCAATACCCCGCCGGCATCCAGTGGGAATGGTCGCTCCAGGAGCTGGCCGCCAGCCGCGACCCCCTCTATGTCGGCGTGGACGTCGGCCGCTCCCACGACCTCACCGTCATCTGGGTCATCCAGAAGGTCGCCGGCACCCACTTCACCCGCGCCATGATCGAGATGCAGGACGTTCCCTTCTCCGAGCAGGAGGCCACCCTGTACCCCATCCTGGAGCTCCCCTCCGTGCGCCGCGTCTGCATCGACGAGACCGGCATCGGGCGCCAGTTCACCGAGCGCGCCCAGGAACGCTTCGGCAAGCACAAGGTAGAGGGCATTACCTTCACCATGGCGAGCAAGGAGGAGATGGCCTATCCCTTCCGCACCGCCTTCGAGGATGCCAACATCCGGATCCCGACCGACGCCAATCTCGTCGCCGATCTCCGCGCCATCAAGAAAGTCAGCACCGCCGCCGGCAACGTCCGCTTCGCCGCCGACCGTGGCAAGAACGGCCACGCCGACCGCTTCTGGGCCGGGGCCCTCGCCCTCCTCGCCGGCTCCTCCGCCACCGGCCCCGCCGACGGCATGCTCATCGGCAGGGCAAGCGACGCAGCCCGCGCCCGCCAGGCCTTCAACACCCCCGACCACTCCGACGACTACAGCCGCAAGGCTGAGGAGTTCGCGTACTAATGATCTACGATCCCCACGGCAACGAACTCCCCGAGCTCCCCGTCGCCACCCCGCCCCGTGGCGTCTCCGTCACCTGGGAACCCTCCGACCGCGCCACCACCGACGTCTCCCGTTCGCTCACCCCCGCCAAAGTCGATTCCATTCTCAGAAGTGCGAACGCCGGCAGCACCGCCGACCAATCCGCCCTCTCCATGGAGCTCGAGGAAAAGAGCTGGGACATCGCCCAGGCCGTCCAGACCCGCCGCCTCGCCGTCGCCGGTCTAGACTGGGAGATCCTCCCCCCCGTCGGCGACGAAACCCCCCGCGCCCAGGAGATCGCCGAAGAGACCGAGGCCATGCTCCGCGCCCCCGCCACCTACAGCGCCGACTTCGATACCTTCCAGCAGTGCCTCTTCTTCGATCTCCAGTCCGCCCTGCTCCCCGGCTTCGCCGTCGTGGAACTCGTCTGGGGCCCCGGCGGCGACCAGCTGCTCGGCTGCAACTTCATCGAGCAGCGCCACTTCACCTTCGCGGATTCCGAGACCCCCCTCCTCGTCACCACCGACCACCCCAGCGGCATGGAGCTGGATCCCGGCAAATTCGTCACCCACTACCAGCTCGCCCGCGCCGGCGCCCGCTGTCGCGGCGGCATCATCCGCCCCTTGTGCTGGTTGCACTGCTTCGCGGTCAACGGCATCAAGTGGCTCATGACCCACATCGAGCGCTACGGCATGCCCTTCCTCGTCGCCAAGGTCGGCAGCGAATCCTACAAAACCGAGCGCACCAAGCTCGCCTCCCTCGTCCAGAACTTCGGCCCCGCCGGCGGTGGTGTATTCACCGACGCCGTCCAGCTCGAAATGCTCCAGGCCCCCAACGTCACCGGCGACGTCTACTTCAAGCTCCTATCCTACTCCGCCGACGCCATCACCAAAGTAGTCCTCGGCCAGACCGCAGCCAGCGGCGACGGCGGCGGCCTCTCCGGCGACAACGCCCAGTCCCAAGTCCGCCAGGACATCCTGGAGGCCGACTGCCGCGCCCTGGAGAACACCACCAACGCCCAGATCCTCGCCTACCGCACCGGCTGGCGCTACGGCCCCGACGCTCCCGTCCCCCGCCTCCACATCAAGAGCGAACCCCCCGAAGACCTCGACGCCAAGGCCACCACCGCCAAGACCCTCAACGAAGCCGGCCTAGAATGGGACGCCGCCGAAGCCTCCGAAGCCTTCGGCATGAAGCTGACCCGCACGGCGTCCCCAGCTGGGACCGCCGGCTTCCAGCCGGCATCCCCCTCTTCCACCGCCTTCCGCGCCGATCCCTCCCTCCTCGAGGCCGACATCCAGGCCTCGGCCGACAACGCCGCCGCCATCCTCTCCCGCTACCTCCGCACCAACGGCAACCGCGAATGGTTCGGCCCCCTCCAGGGTCTCATCGAGATCGTCACCAACGCCCCCGACGAGGCCGCCTTCCGCGAGCAGGCCCTGGCCTTGGCAGCCGATCTCCCCGCCCTCGCCGACGAAATGGATTCCACGGTCTTCGAGGGCATGCTTCAGCTGCTCCTCTCCACCGAGACCGCAAACGGGCAGGCCGCGAGAGCGGCAGAACTCAAGGGGAAAGAAGGATGAGCGGAGCACACCAACGCGAAGCGAAGCGGAGAGGCCGGCAGCGCAAGCGCGAAGAAGAGAAAGCGCTCGGCCAGTTCCTCACCGTCCTCATCGGCATGCGCAAGGGCCCCCTCGCCAAGCGCATCAAGATGGCCCGCCTCCTCATCTGCGGCTACACCAGCGACCGCAAGCCCCTCCGCCAGCGCCTCTGGCTCTGGGCCTGCAACGCCGCCGCCCTCCTCTGCTTCACCGCCCCCTTCATCCTCCTCGGCCTCCTCATTCGGAGGGCGATGGGATGAGAATGGTATACCCAGACGAGAAGCTCTGCACGGCCGAACAAGTCGCGGCTGCCGTCGGGGGGGGGCCATGCCTCCTCTCCAATGGCTGCTTCGACTTGTTGCATGCCGGCCACGTGGCTGCACTCAGCCAGCCACTGCGCCTCGGTTGCCCCACTGGTCCGCTCGTCGTTCTGCTCAACTCCGACGCCTCCATCCGCGCCCTCAAGCCCGGTCGCCCCATCTATGACCAGGACACCCGCGCGCTCATGCTCGCCAGCCTGGCCGTGGTCGACTACGTCGTTATCTTCGACGGCCCCGACTGCGCTGCCGAGATCCGCACCATCGCCCCCGCCCGCTACATCAAAGGCGAGGAATACCGCGACACCCAGAACCCCGCCGAAGCCCAGGCCCTCGCCGACTGCGGCGCCGAGATCATCTGGCAGCCCCGCGTCGGCACCTGGTCCACCTCCTCCCTCATCGCCGTCTGCGCCAAAGCCTACCTAGCCGAGGAGGATCTCTGATGCCATCCCCCTCCCCATTTCCCCATTCGATGTTCGATGTTCAATGTTCGATGTTCGACGTTCGCATCTAAGGCCCCTCCCTCTCCATGCCTCCCCTCCGCACATACCAACAAGCCCAGACCTGGCTCGCCAACCGCACCAACGTCCCCACCGTGCTCGGCTCCCGCGCCCTCGCCCTCTCCCCCGACTTCCCCGCCTCCGCCAAAGCCCAATCCTTCTACTCCGCCAAAGTCTCCGAAGGCCACATCCTCGACGCCCTCCGCGCCGAGATCGACGGCATCGTCTCCGGCACCACCGACATCGCCTCCGCCCGCATGCGCCTCAAAACCTTCCTCGGCACCCAGGGCCTGCCCCTCGACGACATCGGCTGGACCGACACCCCCCCCACCGGCGTCACCGAAGAACAATGGAAAGCCCACAAGAAAGTCACCAACCTCGGCTCCACCCGTCGGCTCGACCTCATTCTCAAGCAGAACGCCGGCATGGCCCACGCCGTCGGCCGCCGCGAAGTCTCCATGGATCCCGACATCCGCGACCGCTGGCCCTACTTCCGCTACATCTCCGCCCTCTCCTCCACCACCCGCGAGGACCACGCCAAGTACCACGACCTCGTCCTCCCCAAGACCCACCCCTTCTGGGCCACCCACACCGGCCCGTGGGACTACAACTGCTACTGCGACATCGAAGACGCCGACCAGGAAGAAGCCGACCAGGTCGGCCTCTCCAACGCCACCGCCGAGACCGTCACCAACGTCACCAACGGCGAGACCATAGAGATCACCGACAACCCCTCCGGCTACACCTTCGACATCACCGCCGCCGGCTCCACCGACCCCAACGACTACGACTGGGCCACCATCCAAGACACCGCCCTCGGCAAGACCTACAAGGCCGAGCAGGCCAAGCTCGTCAGCCCCAAGCCGAAGAAGACCACGCGCAAGAAGGCCACCACCAAAGCCAAGAAGAAGCCCGCGACGAAGAAACCCAAGGCCGTCCCGGCAAAGAAGCAGCCCAAGCCCCCGCCAGACCCCAACAACTTCTACGGCATGGACCGCACCAACGACCTTTCCCGCGTTCAGACAGGCACGAAAACCGTCACCGCAAAGAGCGGGAAAACCAGCGAAGTCCCGGTCTTCGAGTGGCGCAAGAACGGCAAAGCCGTGGCCGACGAGCTCGGAGAGCGAGCCACCAAAATGCGGCTCCCCCCCTCCTGGACCGACGTCCACGTCGCCGCCGATCCAACCGCAAAGCTCCAAGCCCTCGGCCTCGACTCCAAGGGCCGCGTCCAGCGCCGCTACTCCGCCGAATTCATGGACCAGCAGGCCAAGAAGAAATTCATCCGTGTCGGAGAGTTCTCCGCCGAGCTGCCCAAGATGCGTCGCAAGGCAACGGCCGCCCGCAAGGCCGGTCGCCCCGAGTCCTTTGTCTTCGAGCTCGAAGACCGCACCGGCATCCGCCTCGGCAACCCCCGCGACGTGGGTGCCAAGACCAAGGCGTTCGGCATCACCACCCTCGAGGGCCGGCACGTCGCCATCAACGGCAACAAGATCACCCTCGACTTCATCGGCAAAGAAGGCATCCCCTTCAAGCGCACCCTCAAAGTCAGCGACGAGACCGCCGCCTTTGTCAAGGCCCGCAAAGCCGCCGCCGCCGATGGCGACCGCCTCTGGCCCGACGTCTCCGGCGCCAAGCTCAACAAATTCGTCAAGGAGACCGCCGGCGGAAAACCATTCTCTGTCAAGGACTTCCGCACCTCCCACGCCACCCGCCTCGCCCTCGCCAAACTCAAGCCCCTCGAAGGCCAGGTCCTCACCGCCGGCCAGCGCAAGGCCGCCGTCAAGGCCGCCTCGGAACGTGCCGCCGACTTCCTCAACAACGGCGCCTCCATGGCCAAGAACAACTACATCGATCCATCCGTATGGGACATCATCGGAGGCGACAAATGAGCGACGAATTCGAAACCACCGAAGAGCGCGACCGCACCGAAGCCGATCTCCTGGACTGGCTCGACCGCACTAAGATCCAGACCGCCGACGGCAAGACCCCCAAATTCCCCCTCGAAGCCGACGACACCCCCGACCCCCAAGGCGACCGCGACTGATGCCCCCCCTCTCCCCCAAACACAGAAACGCCGCCCGGACCTTCATCCGGACAGCGCTCCTCTGCCTCTGCCTCGCCCTACCCGCGCGGGCTGAAGCGGATCGCGACATCCGCCTTGTGCGTGTCCCCGTCCCAACCTTCCAGTTCCCAGGTCCCGTCTTCGTGGACGCGGTCCAGCTCGATCCGCCAGACCTCGAACCCATGATCGTCCAGGATGCTCTCCGCCAGTTCGCACACATCCCCCTTGCACTGGTCGATGGTCGTCTGCATCGTCCGTTCCGGCAGCACCTTCACATCCTCGCCCGTCATGTCGCTGATCGTGTAGGTCGCCGTCGTCATCGCCTGCTCCGCGATCATCTCGATCAGCGCCTTGGTCTCCAGCAGGGTGGCCGGGTTCGTGCCCCGCAGCTTCTTCTCCAGCGCGCTCAGCGTGATTCCCAACCGCTTCGCAATCGCCGGCTGGGAGATCTTGTCCACCTTCAGCGCCGCCACCGCGCCCTTGATCCCCAGCCAGTCGAAGACCGACTGCCCCACCTCGCTCTCCATGTAATTCACCAGCTTCTCGATTTCGTCCTCGTCCAGGTGGTGCCCCCGCATCGGACCCTCGATCCACACATCGCCATCCTCGTCGACGCTCGCCTCCTCGCAGTTGAAGCAATACTCGGCGGCTTCGGCCACGGAAGCTGGGTCCGTCGCGAACGCCGCTTTGATCTGCTCGATGGTGGCGGCTGCGGTTCTGCTCGTGGTGATCGTCGTCATGGTCTTGCCCTTTTTGTTGTCGGGGATCATCCCCGTCTATACCAATACAATACCACATATTGTGCGGTATACAAGCGAAACACCACACAATATGCGGCTTGTTTTCCCCCTCCCTTCGTGCCTTTCGAGGAATTCGTGGCCACTCCCCTCCCCCCCCTCCCGGAGCCTTTGACATGAAACCCGACGCCTTCGCCCAACTCCTGCAAGCCCCCTGCACCGCCATGGCACTCGCCCTGCAAGACCTCGGCATCGGCGCTGCCCGCGTCGAGCGCGACGAAGCCGGCCTCCCCATCGCCTGGCAGCTCTTCCCCTTCGGCGAGATCCAGATCACCCAGGGCGGCGAATCCCTCACCGGCACCTTCACCCCCGCCATGGCCGACAGCATCGTCGCCTTCGCCGCCGAAAAGAACATGCCCGTCCCCATCGATGCCGAGCACGCCCTCGCCCACCTCGCCACCATGGCCGGCGTCGAGGAAGCCGATCTCCTCGCCGCCATCCCCTCCGGCAAGCTCGCCATCGGCTTCGGCGAGCTCGCCAAGCGCGCCGACGGACTCTGGCTCACCGACGTCGAATGGACCGAGATCGGCCGCCTCCTCATGACCTCCGGCAGTTTCCGCTGGCACTCCCCCGTACTCCGTGGCCGCTCCGACGGCCGCTACCGCGTCACCTCCGACGCCGTCACCAACAACCCAGCCATCAACGACCTCGACGCCCTCGTCGCCGAGGCCGATGACACCATGGAGCGGGACACCCTGTCCCTCTCCGATCTAACCGGGGCAACCACGCCCCCAACCAAAGGAGAGCAGCCCAACATGGACAAACTGCTCGAACTCCTGGGGGCACTCGTCGGCAGCAACGACGCGATCGCCCTGAGCGACGGGGCCCTACCGGCCGACGTCATGCAATCCCTCACCGCCATCCGGGACGAGCTCCCCGCTCTCCGGCAGGCCAAGACCGACGGCGACGCCTTCCTCCTCGCCGCCCGCGACGCCCTCGCCCTGGGTGCGGATGCGGACCTCAACGCCGTCCAGGGCACCCTCCTCGGCCTCGTCGAAAAGGCCAAGGGCGCCGACGCCCTCGAAGACCAGGTCAAGACCCTCATGCTCGAATCCGAGACCCGCAAGCTCACCGAGCTCACCACCCAGGGCCTCGCCGAAGGCAAGCTCACCGCCGCCGTCGTCGAGTCCGACTGGTTCAAAGGCCAGGACGCCACCATGCTCGACGCCTTCCTCAAGGCCGCCCCCGTTGTCGTCAAGGTCGGCCCCACCACCGACAAGACCAAGCTCGCCGACCCCGACACCATCACCCTCACCGACGAAGACCGCGCCGTCTGCACCCAGATGGGCCTCGACGAAGCCGACTTCCTCGCCGCCAAGAAAGCCGAGTAACCAAGGACGCACCCGCTGGGAGCGCCGGCTTCCAGCCGGCATCCCCCCTTCTGAATCCTGACTACTGAACCCCTCCTCCAAGGAGCCCCCCCCATGACTGCCCTCGCCGCAAATCGAAACACCCCCCGCCTCGCCGGCGAAGACCCCGTCGCCGCCTACACCGTCTACGCCGCCGAGAAGATCTACGCCGGCGGCATCGTCGCCCGCGACTACGCCGCTGAAATCCATATGGCCGGCAACACCCAGGGCCTCAAGGTCGTTGGCGTGGCCAAGAAGTACGTCGACAACACCGACGACGGCGAGACCGCCGAAGTCCAGACCGGCATCTTCCGCTTCTCCAACTCCGCCACCTACGCCCTCACCCGCGCCAGCATCGGCGGCCCGTGCTACGTCGAGGACGACAACATCGTCGCCGGCTACGCATCCAACCTCGTCTCCGCCGGCATCGTCCTGGACGTGGACTCCACCGGCGTCTGGGTGGATATGCGCCCCGCCGCCCTCGCCGCCGCCTGGAAGATGCGCCCCGACTTCCTCGTCGCCAAGACCGACGACTACACCGGCACCGCCGCCATCCTCTTCGATGGCCGGACCGCCTTCCGGATGTCCAAGTCCGGCGGCCTCACCCTCACCCTCCCCACCGCCGTCCCCGGCATGCGCTTCGGCGTCCAGCGCGGCAGCGCCACCGCCACCGACGACGTCACCGTCCAGTGCGCCACCGCCGACAAGATCCAGGGCTTCGACGCCATCTCCGCCGCCACCAAGGCCATCACCAACACCACCGACGCCATCGGTGACATCTCCTGGTGGCGCTGCAACGACGCCCTCCAGTGGATGATCGACGCCCCCCTCGCCCGCGACATCGACACCTGGCCCAAGAACGACGCCTAACCCGCTGGGAGCGCCGGCTTCCAGCCGGCCTTTCCCCTCCCTCCCATTCTGAATCCCGACTCCTGACTCCTCACTTCTTCTTCAAGGACCTTCCCCCCATGGACATCAATCGCGGATCCCTCGACGCACTCTTCACCGCCTTCAAGGCCAACGTCCTCAAGGGCGCCGGCGAGGCCAGCCTGCCCGTCGAGCAGTTGGCCATGGTCATCCCCTCCAACACCGCCATCGAGAAGTACCCCGTCCTCCGCCTCCTCTCCAAGATGCGCGAATGGATCGGCCCCCGCCAGATCCAGAACGTCAAGGGAGAGGTCCTCTCCGTCACCAACGGTGACTACGAGCACACCGAAGGCATCGACCGCAACGACATCGAAGACGACCAGATGGGCCTCTACGGCCCCATGTTCGAAGGCATGGGCGCCGACGCCGCCAACCTCTGGGGCCGCATCCTCTTCGACGCCCTCATCGCCAACGGCGACTGGCTCGATGGCAACGCCTTCTTCTACGACACCCGGACCTACGGCAGCAGCACCATCGACAACGCCACCACGGGCGCCCTCGCCACCGCCACCTTCGATGCCGCCTATTTGGCCATGCAGAGCTTCTGCAACCACGCCGGCGAGCCCATCGGCGTCGTCCCGGACCTGCTCGTCGTCGGCCCCAGCCTCCGCACCACCGCCGGCGAGATCCTCCACCAGGGCCCCGGCGCCACCTCTTGGTCCGCCAACGACGGCATCGTGGACATGCTGGTCCATCCCAAGCTCGTCGGCGACTACGCCGCCTACTGGTATCTCCTCCAGACCAAGGGCGCGGCCAAGCCCTTCATCGTCCAGAAGCGCAAGATCGGCGCCCTGACCCGCATGGACAAGGACACCGACGCCTGCGTCTTCGAGAAGAACGAGAACCAGTACGGCCTGCACTATCGCGGTGCAGCCGCCCTCGCCATCCCCCACCAGGCCTACTTCTCCACCGGCGCCGCCTAAGCGGTGATCTGATTCGCCCCGCCCCGGGGCACCCGCCCCGGGGCTCCCCTTCCCCTTCCCCATTCGATGTTCAGCGTTCGATGTTCGATGTTCGACGTTCCGGAGCCCCTCCCCAAATGGCCAACTACCTCACCACCACCGACGTCGCCAACCGCCTCCGCCGCACCTACACCTCCGCCTACACCCGCGACGGCGCCCTCGACACCGACCTCGTCGATGCCGACATCGACAACGCCGAGGGCATTGTCGACGGCTACCTGGCCAGCCGCTACGTCACCCCCATCACCGACGCCACCGCCTTGCGCATGATCACCGCCTGGGCCCTCACCATCGTCGAAGAGCTCGCCTACTCCGTCATCGGCGCCGGCGAACTCCCCGCCGGGCTCAAGGACCGCGTCGCCGCCGTATACCGCCAGCTCGAGGCCGTCCAGTCCGGCGCCCTCTCCCTCGGCGCCACCCCCGCCCCAGCCGAGCAGACCGACGTCGCCGACTCCCTCATCATCGACGGCGACACCCCAATCATGACCAACTCCGGCATGGCAGGCCTCTAAGAATGACTCACCACGAAGCCACGAAGAACACGAAGGGGGGAAACACCCCGTGCAACGTCCGGAGCTTCCGGGCGCTGCACGCTCTTGCCTTGCCTTCTCTTGCCTTCACTTCGTGCCCTTCGTGCCTTCGTGGTGAATCCTCCCCCTCCCCAAGAGCCTAGATGTTCAAGGTAACTACCAACCTAGACGCCTACAAAGCCGACATGGCCGCCACCCTCGAGCGCCTCGGCAAGACCCTGCCCTGGCTCAAGCGCACCGGCAATCGCGTCGCCATGCAGGCTCGCAAGAACGCCCGCGCCAAGCCCAGCCGCCCGGGCGGTACGGGGTTTTGGCGAAAGCTGGCAAAAACGGTGAATCTGGACTCCGTCTCCGCCACCGCCGTCTCCGTCCACACCAACCACGTCGCCGCCGCCCAGAAGCAATTCGGCGGCCGCATCGAGCCCAAGCCTGGCGGAGCCAAGGCCCTCACCATCCCCATCGACGACGAAGCCCGCGGCAAGCGCGCCAGTGAATTCGAGACCGGCGGCCGCGACCTCTTCATGCTCCCCTCCTTCCTCACCGGCACCATCGGCGTCCTCGGCTACGCCGAAGCCTCCGGCGTCTTCCACGCCCTCTACGTCCTCCGCATGTGGGTAGACCAGGATCCCGAACCCTGGTGGCCCACCGACCTCCAGATCGGGCAATTCGCCGTCGAAGAAGGCGACCGCTACATCAACCAGGCACTGCAGAAGAAATGACCACCCGCCGCCACGCCAACCTAGACGACATCGCCCAGGGCATCGAAGCCCGGCTGGATGCCTATTGCCCCCTCCTCAAGTCCACCATCACCGTCCAGGATCCCCAGCCCCTCCACATCGCCCAGAGCATCATCAACACCGAGCTCCTCCCCGCCGCCGCCGTCCTCATCGGCGACTGGGATGTGAACTCCGCCCGCCGCCAGCCCGCCCTCCCCATGCGCGAGCTCAACGTCGGCATCCTCATCATCGGCGACGCCAGCCTCCTCCCCGAAACCCGCGCCACCACCTTCTGGGCCATCGTCGATCAAGTCCACCGCGCCTTCCTCCCCGCCAGCTTGCGCGACGAAGACGAAGGCCACCCCGTCGTCGTCCTCGGCGACCAGACCGGCGACGATCGCGGCGTCATGCTCGCCCCCACCGGCTTCACCCCCCTCGACACCAAGAAGATCCCGAACCGCGCCGCCGCCATCCTCTCGCTCACCCTCTACGACGACGTCCGCGATCGCGCCGACGTCCCCTCCCTCACCGACGGCGACCCCATCCCCGTCAACGACGCCTCCATCCAGATCCAGTACTCCGCCGACGGCGACACCTGGTCCGCCGACTACACCTCCGGCGACCCCTACGCCCGCTTCTCCGTCGACGGCGGCACCGTCTGGTCCACCTCCCTCCTCTTCCGGGGCGCCGCCGGCGTCGATGGCGGCACCTCGAACCTCGACGGCGGCACCGCCGCCAGCA
>Ga0233429_1004442_pt1 | contig 12388 bp, 8 predicted proteins | sample SI_118_April2016_3_FD_179879 | JGI IMG/M metagenome (GOLD analysis project Ga0233429, IMG submission 179879) | Seawater microbial communities from Saanich Inlet, British Columbia, Canada - SI_118_April2016_135_MG | ecosystem: Environmental > Aquatic > Marine > Inlet | place: Canada: British... | reverse complement strand
TCGGGATTTAAACCTTTGGTAACGGCATGGCTAATCACTGCCTGGCGTTTTTCTTTTAGCAGTTTGATTAGCTGTTGTTGTTTTTCGATCAGGGTATCGATTTTAGAGGTTTCGTAGTCGAGGAAGTTGGCGATACATTCCTGCTCTTTTTTTGACGGAAATGCTAGCTGTGTATCTGCTAGTGGCCCTAAATTAAGCGCTCTGAATGTAGCACCACCTACACCGCTCTCCCATTGCCGAAAAGAAGAAGAAGATCTTAGTCCCCAGAAATAATAGCGTGCGACGTTTTCGGAAGAAATTGCAACCCGAGCAGTACCCTGTGTTAAATTCGCCCCATCTAAAGATTCAGGAGTTATCATTAATTTCCCAAAACTTGGGCCAATTGAGCACACAATATCACCTGATTTTATTTTACTTCTGTCGTAATCAGCGGCTATGTCTTTCGATGTACGCAAAAGGTTTTCGTAACTTTTAATTCCATTTTCATCTGTCATATCTGCAGGACGAATATAAGGTATTCCATTTTCAATATTTGGCCCAGCCTGCACGATGCCGTATGTTATTTGACGATTTTGATCAACAAGTCGTTTTAATCTGCTAGTCGACCAACTAACGGGAATCATCTTCAACCACTCAACTCCTGAATCTTTATACTCGGGATACGCTTGATATCTTTCGCCCATTATGAATGCACCTCTTTCAGTAAATCCATAATCTCGCTACTTACTTTATCCAAATCCGCATCAATCTCCTTTAAATCTCGTGGTGGCTGATACACATAAAAATGACGATTAAAGGGAATTTCATAACCCACAATACCTATCTCCTGATCCTTTTCATCTTTTTTACTGGCATCAATCCAGGCATCCGGCACATGAGGCAAAACCTCTTTGGCAAAGTAGGCTTCGTTGAGTTCTTTAACCGGCCTGGAAGGATCAAGGGCAACATTTTCATTATCACGCAGATCACCATCGGCTTTGTATTCAACCACCTCACCACCCACCTTAAAGAATCCGTAAACAGGATTGGCTTTACACTTATGGATTTTCTTAATGACTTTCTCCGCATCCGGGTTTTTCCAACTGACGGCAGCCGTTATCTGTTTTTTCTCAATGGCCTCTAATTTAATACCTGTCCCTTTAATAGCATCATCATAACCATTCATATCATCAAACCGTTCTGAACCTATGGCCTTTTGCACTTGTTTGGCCTTCAGCAGTATCTGCTTCTGGTTTAACCAGGTTTTATTATCTAACAAGTCTTTAATTTGTTTCTCTTTCAGCTCGTTAAAGTGATTTTTAATATGCGTGCGAATATCCGCTTCATGTTCACTTAATACGCCATAAGACTCACAATTAATATCGTCAGTCCAGTTGCTTCCGTATTCAGTGTGTATCCATTTCATAGACGCGTTTAAAGGTTTGGAGGCAAAGCGTAGTTCTTCAATGCGATCAGCACTGAACTGATAGGATTCACGCAAAGGGCGTTCGATGGTGATCCGGCGGTAGCCAAATTCATACGTGCTAAAGATTTTACTGCCAAAGGTTTTCGGTACTTCCGTCTTCGAGTTTTCCGATTGGCGTCCACGATTGCTTTTAGTATCTGCCGGCTTATCCAGCTTACGGGCATCGACCACTTCAAAACGGCCAAAACAGCGTGTAATGGTGGCAATGTCATCATCACCCATCTCATTACGTTTAGAACCTAAAGATTTACGCATTTTCCCATAGAGGTTGACTCCATTAATCAGTTGAACTTTGCCTTTACGTTCCTTTGGTTTTTTATTAGACAGCACCCAGACATATGTGGCAATACCGGTGTTGTAGAACATATCATTGGGAAGTGCTACAATAGTCTCTAATAGATCAGCTTCTAATACATAACGACGTATCTCCGATTCACCTGATCCAGCACCACCGGTAAATAGAGGTGAGCCGTTGAGGATAATACCTATACGGGCACCACCTTCGGATGCGTCCCGTAATTTACTGATTAAATGCAGCAGAAACAGTAGCGAACCGTCAGATACACGTGGTAGCCCCGGCCCAAAACGCCCGTCAAAACCTTTCTGTTTGTTTTCGTCCTTTATATCCTGTTCAATCTTTTTCCAATCAACGCCAAAAGGAGGATTGGATAACATGTAGTCAAATTTATCGGCGTAGAGTTGGTCACAGGAAAGAGTGTTACCAAATTTGATATTAGTGACATCCTGCCCTTTGATCAGCATATCCGCTTTACATATAGCATAACTCTCCGGATTGAGTTCCTGACCAAAAGCACGCATAACAGCCTGAGGATTTAACTCATGCACATACTCCATACCTGAAGAGAGGAAGCCGCCAGTGCCTGCTGTAGGATCATAGATGGTGCGTATGATACCAGCCTTAGTTAAGGCATCATCATCTTCCATAAATACCAGTGAAGTTGTAAGACGTACAATATCACGTGGCGTAAAGTGTTCCCCTGCAGTTTCATTAGAGCCTTCTGCAAATCGGCGGATCAGTTCTTCAAACACCAAACCCATTTCATAATTGGAAATAGCGTTAGGGCTTAAATCAGTCTTCCTTACTCTTTGCATAACCTTATACAACAAATTAACATCATTAAGTTGGCCGATAAACTCGCCAAACTTAAAGTATTCAAATATCTCACGGGCATCTTTGGAAAAACCCTGAATATAAGATTCCAGGTTATCCTTTATACCGGATTCACCCAGTTTGGAGAGGTCCATCTTAGAGATGTTAAAAAAGGATAAACCACCCGTAGCACGTAACAGCAGTTTCTCCTCAGCCTCTTCCGGCAAGTTCATCTTTTTGACCTTTTCATATTCGGCTAAGACCTTCTCTTTACCCTCTTCCAAGACACCTTCAAGCCGACGCAACAGAGTAAATGGCAAGATCACTCGACCATATTGGCTCTGTTTGAAGTCGCCGCGTAACAGGTCAGCCAGAGACCAGATATAGGCTGCCAGATTATTAGTTGATTGAGTCATTTATATATATTCCAATAGAAAGTTTTATAATTACTAGAATTTTTCATATCTTATTTTATTTCTTATCCACCTACACTCACATAGTAATTACCAATAGGTTTGGGTGATAACAAGTTCCTCTATAATTACTGTGTAGTAACGGAGTCTATAGTATATCTCAATTGTTTCAAGTGTATTCTTTTCAATTACATAGCAGTATTACTTCTTATGTAAAACGATCTTTGTTTGCAAATTATTTTTGTATGTGTGGTGGAAGGAGCATAATCTTCTGCGCAAAGCACCGCTTCTGTAGCAGGTACTAGACAATAACAGAAAAACCAGCTATCCTTTTGTTGCTTTCCTTATGCCTCACTTCATTCATTAATGATTCAATTAATTGTTGATGAGTTAATTTTGATTGATTCATGAACGTGCACTGCTCTTTAACAATGGCAAAATCACCCGGAGTAAGATTTCTTAAGCCTTGAATACTATTAATATCTTTATCTGTTAATATACTGTTCTTAGATATTAATGGCTTCAGTATTGAGTCGTAAAACGTAATATTACCTTCTGATGTAAGTGGCAGAAACTCTATTTTGAACTGAAACCTCCTGAATGCTGCATTATCTAATCCGTCCACATCATTTGTTGCAAAAAAAACTATACCTGAGTAACTATCCATTTGAGTAAGTATTTCGTTTGTCATACTCTTCTCCCATGAACGATTGGCCTCTTTTCGTGGATAAAGAAGACTATCCGCTTCATCAAAGAAAAGTATACTATCACTTGACTGTGCCTCACTAAACGCTTCTGATATATTTTTCTCTGTCTCACCTACCCACTTCGATTTTATCATACTGCATCTCTTTAAAAGGACCTCTCTGTTTAACAAAGAACCCATATAATAGACAAATTCAGATTTACCTGTTCCGGGTATTCCGTGTAGCAGCATTTTGATAGAGTAAGTATCGTCGGCGTTATCTTTATGATATTCATCATAATGCGTGACGGTTGATATTACATTCTCCAGGCATTGTGTAGTGTTCAGACCTTCCAATGAATAGTTTCTGATCCTACCGGATTTAACATTACCTTTTTTCTTTCCTCGTATTACCTTCTCATGGTTCCCTAAAAGCGTTTTGACATTCTTAATAATAGTCTCTTTATCTGTCTTTATCTCCAGTTTAATTGTATTAATAGCATCAACAATACCACCAGCATTCACAGAATAAGTCCTGCAAATGTCGTGCAATTCCTCTTCATCGAAATATCCATCAAGATCCTGTTTCCTGAGCTCTTTTCTTATAACCTTTAAGCGATCTTCAGTGTTGAACTTTTTAAATTCAACAGAAAATGTGAACCTTCTCATAGTTGAAGAATCTATCTCTTTCGCACGATTCGTTATCCAGATCAACTTCTTTTGATGGCTCTCCAATAAATTATTAACAAAGCTTTTATTGGTTTTGCTTTTATAAAAAAATGAATTGCAAGAGCTTAGAATCTCATCAGCTTCATCAATCAAAACTACTGCATTATTCTTTTCCGCAATACTTATTGTAGCATAAATATTCCTTAATCTAGACTCATGTGAATCCTCTTCAGGCATTTTTACCGTATATAGATCTTTTTTGTATGTCTTAGATACACATCTGGCGAAAGAACTTTTACCGGTTCCGGGTACACCATAAAAGAGAATGTTTTGTCTGTTATTACTTTTAATTAAGGTTTTTAGTACACTTTTTTCATCATCTGAAACATTAAAATCAGAAATTTGTAATGTCTCTGTATTTTCCTTTGTGAAGAACTCGTGAGACAGATCCATAACACCATATCCAGACAAGTAATCCAAACACCAGGAACAGATCTCTATTTCTCCTCTATATGCTTTCTCCATGATATACATCTTGAAAAGCCTTGTCTTAGAGAGAAAATGCATAAATGATTTCTTTTCATGCCCCAGGATTATGTGCCCAGCATTTTTGAAATTTGAGAACTTCTCAAAATTAGCATGTTTAATACTATCTAAGAAATCTTTAAAAAACTCACATGTTGAAAACAAATAGAAGAAGGAAAGTGTTTCAATTTCATCATTTGTTAAATTAAAAGTTGCTTTAATAACTTCTAATCGTGCTTCTATATCACTATCTAAAGACGACATCATCTCGCTACATTCAATGCTGATTAAAGGTGCAACTGCGTTGCTCAGGAATTCAATTAGAATATTTCTCGGTATATTACTATCTAGTTGGTCTTGTTCAATCCATTCATCAAATTTTATGTTACTGACAATTTCAGGATAATGCTTGTTAAGTAAAGAGACTATTGTTTTTATCCCTAATATCTTTCTTGAAATACTAAACAGCGTGGTAGGAATACTATGCAAAAATTTAGAGTTGATTAAATTAATGAGATATCCAAGGGTTTTTCTTTTTTCAAAAGATGAACTAAAATAGTGGTTACTCTCCGTATCCTGCATTAAGACATCTTTGGTGATTTCAGTTCTCTTTATCATTACACCCCCCTTTAAACTATCTGATTGACTGATAATATCTCTAAAGTTAATTTTAGAAATACAATAGCACCGCCACACGACAACCCCGTGTCGCAGGAGAATAATTTATCTTTTTTAAATAGATGAGGATTTAAAGCTCAGTTGGTTTTCCGTCGGAAAGCATTTTGACTTTGTTGCCAAAATAGTCGGGGAATTTGTCCGGTGACATGGTATGGACGGGGATTATTGTTGTCGGATTAAGCGCACTGGAGAATTTCTTCAATTGGGTAACGCCTGCATGTCCGCTGGTGTGAACATGTATGGGAGAAATATCGTATTCATCCCAAAATGGCTTCTCATTCTCAAAGTATCCACCCCACATTGAATAGATCAGAGTTGAACCCTCTATATATCCTTTTTTTGCAAAGGCCTTTCTTATGCCATATGACGGCTTCACAACAAGAGAGGCCTTCTTCTCTTCAATCTCATCATATGAAATTTTTGAGTCTTTATATTTATATAGAATCTTATCGTCTGCTAATCTTCTAGTGTTACTGTCAGAAGTGAAAAACACCCTGATGTCCTTAAAGTCGAATTGTGGAATGCTGGGAGCTCTCTTGCGTAAGACATCCAGCAAATGCACAGTATATGGATCAAGCACCAGGATACGCCCACTCCTACGGCATGCACTGTATAAAGATGAGATTCTATCAATATTTTGTGACGAGCAGGCAAAGAAGACCAATCCTCTCTTCTCTTTAAAGATTGTGATCAGCCTGTCTCTCAATTCATCCTCTTTTTCACAATAACCTGGCTTACCGTCAATACCTGTACCTTCCATGATTAAATAATCTATATCTTCAGGTGGATCTGCAATGAATCTGTCAAACAGGCTGCTCTTTTTACCGTGACCCCTGAAATCGCCAGAGTAAAATACTCTTTTACCATCCGCCTCAATCAGAAAAGCATAGGCATCAAAACCGGAATGATCAACCAGGTAAGGTGTAATTTTAAAGTCACCGATTGAAAAGCATCTTTTATTTTCAATAATCTCGACTGTTTTGAAAATGGGCTCAAGGCCTCTAAAGTAATAAGTTGCTTTGATCAACTCCAGACAACCCTCACTTAAATATAAAGGTATTTGAGACTTCACAAATGGCATCAATCCATAATGGTCTGGGTGAGAATGAGAAATGAGTATAGCGTCAGGGTGCTTGACTTCTATGTCCTCTTTATAAAGGCCAGAGATGTCTTTAGCTAATTTTTTCTCAACTAGCTCCGCTTTGCTCAAATCGAAATAATTGCCAAGTTTGAAACTCTGTCCATCTTCATCGACAAGAGGCAAACCAATATCAATCAGGATTCGAGTGTTTTCTGTTGCCAGTTCAACACAAGTACCTCCTATTTCGTGTGTGCCGCGGTGTATGGTTAGTTTCATTTATCTAAATTATATTTAATAGTTTTCGCTGTAGATGAAAGCTGCTTCATATTTCTTATTTTTCTAAAAGAACCCCATCCTAGATTCAGCCCATTTAAGTCCAATCCTTTAGACTTCATCTTACGTTCTAAATCCACTGCTTTAACTTCTCTGCTAGAAGAATTAGAAATAACGAGTAAACATGGCACTCTATCGTCATCCTTTATTTTGCTATATAAAGAACGTAGTTTTTTCTGTCCGAGAAACTTATAACCGCACTCTCCTTCAAACTTATTAATTAATCTTAATTTCTTGCGATCACTTTTGCTAATATCATTTGCTAAGTTCTTGAACTTCTCCATTTGTTTGACAAAGGGATCTGGGAGTTTTTTCCTCTCCAAATCACACAATTCTACTTCGACATAAATAACTATCTTGGATGCTAAGATTAAAACATCTGGTTCGCCATATCCATATCTTTTACCAAAACTGGGAAAGAGATGAACTTCCTCAATATCTTCTTTCTTTATTTTGATCTTATTAATCCAATTTGTATTGTTATTCAAGAGTAAAGATAGCTTATGTTTGTCTAGTTCATTAAACAACTGGTAAGTTACAGAATTCTCCCCGTGTCCTATGATTTCAAAATTGTCATTTTCTACTTTTTTATCAACATTACTCCTTTTTGGCCTCATCTGAATCCTCCTATTTTCCCAAATACCCATTGACTATAGCTTCTACTTCAATCTTCAAATCCCTCGGCTTCACTACATGTACATAAGGAATCCAGCGAAAAATTATACGGAGTATTTCTTCATTGTGGCAAATAGTTGTTTCTATCCTTAAAGATCCATCTCTGTTCTCCTTTGTAATCTTCTGCAGTGGGAAATACACCTGTTGTTTAAAATACCTTGCCGCTTCCTTATCAACCTTTAAGACGACCTGTTTATCTCTCTTTTCTGTAAACCAGATATTAACGCTTTGATCCAGGAAGGCGCTTAAATTTCTGGGAGGTATGAAATATTCATTTAGTAAAGACACGTCTATTATATTCTCCAGCCTGAATTTTATTATCCACTCCTTTCCATCCACCTGAGATAAAAGATACCAGAATCCGTCAAAGAAGATTATTTTCAAAGGACAGACCTTATAGTCACCTTCCTTCTCAGGAGTCTTATATTGCAATTCAATCTTTACGTTATTCTTGACCGCCTCTTCTAAATTCTTAATGAAAGGATATTCTTTACTGATTTTTGATCCTTCAGGCAACTTCACATAAAATGCAGAATCCTGCTCCTTTGAGACGACCTTCTTCAATATGCTGGAGAACGAATCTTCGAATTTCTCTCCCAGTGATTTTGAAATATCATGAAGAAAAGAGAGCAGAGACGCTTCTTCTTTTGTAAGCATCATCTTCTTTAGTGAAAAACCTTCCATAAAAGAATGATATCCTTTCTCCAATGATATGATAGGAAATCCCGTCGTATTAAGCAGTACGATATCTCTTTGAACAGTGCGAAGAGAAACATTAAACTCCCTTGCCAGTTCACCAGTAGACACTTTTTTTCTCGAATCCAGTTGGTTCAATATAAAGAAGAGCCTGAATACCTTTTTGTCATAGCTTGTGTTTTTTGTCGTCATATTGGAATATAATATCAACACATATATATATTGTAAACATCTAACCGACAGCATGCTGTCGCCTTTATTAATTATTATAATTTCATTTGAATCCTAAAAAATAGTTAGACATTTTATTGAGATGCATTCTTGCTCCTATATTGGTAAAATTCATCAAGTTTGAGAAATGCGTCTTAGGAGAATATATCAATGACTAAGAAAAGGTTACTTACAAAATCAAAGTATTTAACAGGACTACAGTGCTCAAAGTATCTATGGGTTAAGCTTAATGAACCTGATAGGATTTCCAAACCTGACGCAACTACGCAGCACAGATTTGATCAAGGGCATTTAATAGGTGAGTTAGCGAAGAAACTGTTTCCCAACGGTATCGACATCTCTGCTGATGATTTCAAAGGTAATATCAGTCAGACGGAAGAGCTTCTCAAAAAACGTAAACCACTATTTGAAGCCGGGTTCATGGTTGATAATATTTTCTGCAGGGTAGATGTCCTGAAACCAGCCAACAATGACGAGTGGGATATTATTGAGGTTAAGAGCTCCACAGACGTTGATCCAATAAATATTCATGATGTTTCCTTCCAGATGCATTGTTGTAACAAACGCGGACTGAAGATTAGAGACTGTCATCTAATGCACATCAACAATGAATATATCAGAGAACGTGAGATTGACCCTGCGAGCTTGCTGACTATGACAGAGATCACCACTGAAGTAGATGGCATAATTAACGGAATACAACAAAGAATCGATACCATGACCGGTACCATTTCTTCAAAACTATGCCCTTCCGTCACTATAGGCAAACAATGTAATGATCCATACGAATGTTCTTTGAAGGATGAGTGCTGGAATTTCCTACCTGAAAATAATGTCTTCGAAATGTATAGAGGCAAAAAGAAAGCATTTGAGTTGATTGAAAAAGGCATCTACACCTTTATGGACATCCCGGATGATTTAATGCTGAGTGAAAAACAGGGAATTCAGAAAGCATGTGAGATTTCCGGAAAGCCACATATTGAAAAAGAAGCTATTAAACTGTTTCTGAAAACACTGGAATATCCATTATATTATATGGACTTTGAGACATACAGTGATGTCATACCACCATTTGAGGGAACAAAGTCATATCAGCAAATCCCATTTCAATTTTCACTGCACGTTGTTGATAATGACAATGCGACAGCAAGGCACTATTCTTTCCTTGCAGATGGCACAGGAGATCCAAGATCTGAGTTCATAGCCTCATTAAAGGACAAGCTAGGCAATAATGGTAGTATTGTTGTTTATAATCAAGGCTTTGAAAAAGATATACTAAGAAAACTTGCAAACTTTTTTCCAGAGTATGGTGAATGGGTAGAAGGATTGAATGACAGAATAATAGATTTACTGGCACCTTTCAGATCTTTTCATTACTACCATCCTAAACAAAAAGGAAGTGCATCTATTAAGAAAGTGCTGCCTGCCTTAACAGGAACAAACTATGACCATCTGGACATATCAGATGGCATGAGCGCAAGCCTAACCTTCGTAGATATTCTTTCAAATAAATTCACAGAAGAAGAAATAATTAAAATCAGACAGAATTTAGAAAAATACTGTGCTTTAGACACAGAAGGTATGATATGGATTGTGAATAAGTTGATAGAATTAGTAAGGTAATTCAGAGAAGGTACAACACTATAGATTTACCACACAATTACAATTGATGTTTGAGATTCTGACTGATAATTAAAATACAAAGGTGATTAAATAATATGTTAGATGCATTATTACATGGCAAGCTTTCACAAAAACAAGAAAATATGGAGGACATTCTAACATCCTTTGTTTTTGGAATGATTAAATATCTCCCTGCTAAAGATGCATTATTTCCTTTCCTCGCAAAATCGGAGTCACAATTTGGTAATCGGCCTTTGAATTTTTTGCTTCATGAGACTGATACTACTAAAGTTGATTATGAATTTTGGCCGCGGCTTGAAGAGAAAAAATGTAAACCTTGTGAACCGGATGTTCTTATAACGATTACTCAACAGGAGCCAAAAGGCTCTAAAATCTTCATCCTGGTAGAAGCAAAGTATCGAAGTGAAAAATCTTCATATAGTGATGAATCTGAAAAACCAAATGATCAACTAGCTAAAGAATGGTCTAATCTTAAACAAAAATCTGAAAATCAGAATGCAACTCCATATCTTGTATATTTAACTGCAGACTTTGGCTTTCCTATAGAACAAATCAATAAATCACAACAAGAATTAGAAGATAAAGGTAGGAGTAAGGGGGAAATTTATTGGTTATCTTGGAGACATTTTCCCTCAACTGAAAAAAGTGGGATAGTAAAAGATATTTCAAAAGCTATTCATAATAAACTAGGGCTTAAGTTATATGAAGGAATATCTGTTCCTTCTGTAGTCCCGATTACTTGGAAGTTCACAAAGACGACCATTTCAAGGCCGTTTAAGTGGTCACTAAATCCCGTAGAAAAAGTGAAGTGGAGTTTTAACAGCAAATAAATTGTTGGAGGAGACAATAATGAAGGAAGAAAGTATGAATATTTCGAATTTAATAACTCAAATTCGTACTTTATGCAAGGAAACAGCAGCACTTCTTAAGACTGCTGACAGTCTCGTAGAGAAAAATGGCTGGTCTACCATTACAGGATCTTATACAACGTCGGGCAATTCGTCTTCTTTAGACGATCCTATAGGTTGGGTTCCTGAATTACTCTATCGATATTATACAAATACAGAAGAGTATCCTAATAAACTATTGTATGTTGCCGTGATTCTAGATAATCGTTATGATAATCCTGCTTATCCTACTGGAGGTAAAGATAAACTCGAAGAACCAATCCTGACAGCAGGATATTTCGATTATGGTGATGAAAAAATAGTAAATAATTCTGTGTGGAAGGACGTATATTGCAAAGGATATTTTTTCTCTGATGGTCTAAGTTATGATGGTAGTATTGTGACTTTAAAACCAGAGAACATGAAATGTTTTTCAGACAAAACAACTGACGGGAGCCTTGTTAACCGCAAATTGAAATCTTTAGCATTGCCACTAATCGACATTAAAGACACGGCAAAGATAGAAAAAAGCGTCATTCAACCATTGCTTACTGACATGATCCAATCCTGATTATGCTTGATATCTGAACATTTTAACTTTGTTTTTGTATTCTTGAAACCATAGTCAACTCCAGCATAATCAGCAGAACTTTACAGGGATCAAAGGTTCTAATTCTTCTAACCATTTTCTAACAAAACAACAGAAAACAGCAAGTAAAACCTTACTACATAACAGCCAAAAGACCATTGATAATAAAGCTTTACTTGTTTATGTCTATTTCAGGTTATACCTCTAATCTGGCTCATAACGCGGAAGTCGCTTGATATGTAGGTAAAATTAGATGCTTCATAAATGTGGATAACTCAAAGAAGACATTAACTCTCCCACACCATCCAATGGTGAAGTTGAATTGCTTATATTGCGACTATAACTTGTACAAATAGAGACGGATTGAGCCACTTGGGTATACCCAAAGGGTTAGTTCTAATAAAAGTGTGCTATTGCACAGTTTTGCTACGACATATCTGTGCCACGGCACAGGGATATTATAATTATTATTCTTTGTTTTTTGATAATGAACGATAGAAATAAAATATTTTCATGGGTGTAAACCATGTCCAATTAACCGTCTAAGGATTACTTAGTGTCTAGTATGAATAGTATATAACATACTATTTTAATTTGGTATGTAGTTTGTTATATATGTTTTTTAATGTTAATGGCAGTTTTGTAATAGTTAAAAGGAGGCTTGTATGAAGAAGGATGAAATTTTTTTTAATGTTGGCGAGTCAGC
>Ga0233429_1004435_pt1 | contig 12411 bp, 19 predicted proteins | sample SI_118_April2016_3_FD_179879 | JGI IMG/M metagenome (GOLD analysis project Ga0233429, IMG submission 179879) | Seawater microbial communities from Saanich Inlet, British Columbia, Canada - SI_118_April2016_135_MG | ecosystem: Environmental > Aquatic > Marine > Inlet | place: Canada: British... | reverse complement strand
GCTTCACGCGAGGGGCTTACCATGCGGCCCGAGCAAAGTCGGAGAGATGGACCCCAATAGAAGGCTACGAGAACGCGGTAGACGGGCTTAGTGATGCCTATAACAAGCTGGGAGAGGTCAAGGACGACGCCAATGGGTATTGGGCAGAGATACCGACCTACGCACTAATGTGGCGCGGCGGTGACTTCGCCGATGCCTGGAGAGATCGGATTGAACCATACCTTGAAATGGCAGTAGAGCGGGCCGACGACATCAGCACTCTTATCAACGGAGCAGTTTGGCAAAACGCCTGCGACTCTCTCTACCCGAAAGGGCCGGGAACTTGGGAAGCACGCGAGCGCTATTGGGAAGCCCAAGGAGTACCAAGTCGGTGCGGAGCGCCCGTAGGAAGCTATATGCCGACAGTTACCCCAAGGTTCGACCCTCCTACTGGAAGACAGGGAGGGCAGTTTACTCCAGGCGACGGAAAAGTGCTTGAAACCGTATCTCTTGGAGCCATTGCCACTGACCACCCAGGATTCAAAAGCTGGCAGAAAGTGGCTCTCGTAGGCGGGCTAATCTGGCTCATAACACGGGAGAAGTGATGGCGAAGCGGAGATCAGCAAGGGCAACTCCTATTGTGGGGCATCGAGACGCCGCACGCGGCCTACGGTCGGCGGGTAGAATCGGCTCTGCGTGGATTGGTTCATCCATTCCCAGCGAAATCGCGGCGATGCTTACCGACCCCTGCGGAGTGACCTACTATACAAACCGGATGCGTGAGGCCCAAGAGTACCGCCCCGTTTACGAAGACGAACTCGGTTCGTTGCAGGCTCGATTGAGTAATGCACGCACCGCCGCGATGGGATTGGTCGGGTCCATCCAGACCAACTATGACACCACCCGAGCGAAAATAGGCGTCGAGCAAGACGCAGTTTTGGCGATGATCCAAGCCGTCAAAACGGGAAGCACAGGCGGTGACTCTGATCTCAGAATGGCCCACGACTTCATCTACGGAGATGGTGTTTATTGGGAACCCCTTGAAGACATCATCAACGGGATCGCTGGCGACCTTCGTTCCGACGCCAAAGAAGCGATCAGTGCAGTCCTCCGTACATCGGCGGAGACGGACAAGCTACTAAAGTCCATTGACGCCCTCAAAGACGTAGTATTCAATGGTGTGGAACAGGCCGACGCAGTTTTGGCGGGATTGGAAACATGGAACGGAAATGCGCTCAAGATGGCCCAGAACTTCTGCCAAGAAACGAACGGAATGGGGTACTTGACAGATCGGGTACAGGTTTTCAGTCCGAGAGGAAAAAAGGTTACCCCGAGCACGGGCACATTCGACTTTCAGAGGGGCTGGTCGGCATGGAATGACCCCTGTGACACTTTCCAGAAGACCGTCGATGGAGAGTACGAATACCAACAATGGCCTTGGACGGGAGCCTCAAACTGGGAGCGGCCACTTCCCTCCTCCCTCGGGTATCCTGCTTACGCATGGGGAAAAGGGTGCCGTAAGGATCATGAGTCAGTTGGTGGGAACTATAACTGTGGAAAAGTCTCAGGCCCCGGAGTTAGGGCTTTTGTCGATTATCTCACTTCAGACATTCCAAACGAGGTTGAAGCTCTCCTGAACTACAACGCTGACGCCCTCTTTGCTGAGTCCAAGACAGTGATGACAGTGGCTCGGCGTGCCATCAATAAAGTGATTAGGCTACTCAATGGTTTCAAGACCGTTCTCGACTCTCCGGGGATGGACGTAGCGATTGGAATAGCCTCCGCGTTCTGTGGCGCGGGATACAGTGCTTGTCAGACCACCTTGAACGGGTACAGGAATCAGGGAGTCCGGGGCCTGAGCAGGGCAGTCACATCAAGCCTGTTGGCGAGAGCCGACCTCGACATGGCAATAGGTCAGCACACTTCCGCAAAAGCCATATGGGAAAGTTCATCGACCCCGTGGAGGATGCAAGCGAACGTCTATCTGGCTACCCTCCGCAACCTCAATGTGCCTATCCAAACGCCATGGACAAACAGTGTTGCCCAAACAACCTGCCGCACCATCTTTCCTGAGATCCCTCAGTCTTGTCTTGAGAAGATGATCCCAGCGGAGTGTCCTACACGGCATATCTACGTCGCCCATGAGAAACCGGGTTGGATAGACCCCGGCGATGCCGAGGGGAGAAGGCTGGGTCCGGGCGCTGGTGGGGGTAGCATACCCGCTGCGTTGGTAGCGTTGGGGGCCTTAGCTCCTCCGCCATCTGGACCTAAACGATTTATGGGCCTATTGCCTTGGCAGGGCCTCGCCCTTATCGCCGGAATATGGATGTTCTGGCCGGAGAAGAAGCGATGAATCATTATGGATACTTTCATGGTCCTTACGGAATCTCACTCCCAACGGCAGGGTGGAAAAAACGGGCTCCGTTCGGACTGAAAAAGCCAGCACCCTCGGCTTCCGGCCTAATCAGAAAAACGGCTCCGGACTCGCTATTCGACACCGAGGCCAATGTCAGCCTAAGAATGGCTGCTCGCAGAAGCCGCACCTACCCCTATTTCCAAGGAAAAGCCGAGCAACTCTACGTGAAGTCGCTCACGATCAACGAAGACCTTGCCGACGTACAGATAGCGATGGGACCGACGGTCAGCCTATGGAGCGCTGAGTTGAGTGAAGCCTACGAGCAACTCACGATGTTTGAGGGATTGGTAGAGGAGTTGAACGAGGGGAAGGGGCTGGAAGTCCTGAACTGGATCTTGGAGTTTGCTCCGCCCGGTGGCATTGGGTACACCATAGCCAGTGCGAAAACAGACGTAGAGGACGCACTCGAAGGCACGCGGGACGCCGTGCAAGCACTCGGGGACAGAATCCGCTTTGTGCAGGGATACCTCTCTGACCTCTCACGACGGCAAGAACTCTCCCAACTCTCAGCATGGCGGGTGGGAACAGACCTGCTTGGGATGACGGAGAATGTAGCGAGAAGTTTCGGTACGACCCAGCGAGAGATGTTGCAAGGATGGTGGTCAGAACCCGGTATTTATGACTGGCTCGAATCCGGCGATACTAAACCGTGGCAACCTGTTTGTGATCTATGGCAGCATAATACCGACCCGAAGTCTTGGAGGACCATCGAGAGTGAGCGTCTTGGTTGGCATCCGGGATACGCCGGGTATGGAACAACCAAGGTGACTGGGACGGCTTCTGGCGAGGGATCTGCCTATTTCATGCAGCCCAAAGAGGGGCAGCCCGGATATAAGAGATACTCGACCGCAGAGGCCGATATATGGACACTACGCCATCTGGAGGACGGATGCCTCGCCTCCGGTGTATGTCCTGTGGCTCCGTGGACTTCGCCCATTACTCGGACGAAATCACTCATCCACATCCAAAGTGACGGACTCACTCTTGTCACTCCTTCACAACTTAGTACGCTTCTGAGGAGCGCAGACTCATCCCTGAACACCGCAAGACGCCGCATCAAGACCAGCAGAACAAAGCTCACTGTGCTGGCAGGCGCGGTAGCTACTGCCGGGGCGTTCATCAAGGGCCAGATCCGAACCATTCTTGAATCTACCGGAGGTCCCGCAGCCCTCCGAGCAGCGGGAATGAGCGCCGGAGCCTTGTTGGGGCCTATTGGGGCGGCGGTAGGACTGGTAATAAGTGAAGCCGCCATCGCCACCGCAGTATCTAAACTCTGGACGAAAGTTTCCGAAGGCCCCGGTATCACCGCAGGAAAGGCCCTCATTGCCAAGGATATTTTGGACGCGATTAGGCCCGATATTGGGGCTGCGTTCAACTGGTGGAAGAACAACACGACCCCATCGTGGCGAAGTGCTCGAAAAGCCCAACTCACTGCCGTCAAGGGAAGGCTGGAAGACTGGAAATCCAACTACGACCTGATGGAAGCAAAAACTGAGTACGTCTACCCCAGTCGAAGCGCAGCAAAATGGATCAGTCTCGGAGTAGATGCGTCATGCACCTCAAGAGGCCCCGACTTTGAACTGCCCGGAGGGTGGGAACCCCCTGAAATCGACGGACCCGGCCCCAAGACCGGAGACGGCGGTGAGGTCGAGGACATCCATGCGTGGGATAGCGGTGCGTTGGAAACTGCATTGGGAAGCTATGGCTCAGTACAAGGCCCGCCCATGAAGCACTATGGCCTGACGAAGAATCAATGGCTTTTGGTCGGTGTCCTCGGGGCAGCGGTGTACTACTACAAAGGCAGGGAATAATGACCTACGGAAAACTGGAAAAGCGCGAAAACCTTGACCCTAAGCAGGGATCAAACAAGGTCTATTACACCGTAATGGTGAAGGGCGAAGGTCTGGAGACTCTGGTAATGACCGAAAAAGAAATGGCACGTATTCGGAAACGGGCAACGCTCAACCCCGAAGACACAACAATGGTCCCCTCATGGTGGGACAAGTTTGTAGCGAGGTGGGTGTAATGACCAAGAAAAAGAAAATAATCCTTGCCGTTGGGTTGGCCGGTTTGGGCACCATGGGCTTTTTTTACTGGAAGCTCCGGCGTGAAGAAGCTGAAGAAAATGAGGCCGCGATTGCCGGACTCATCCAAAAGCGTCTTGCCGGACCTTTTGTAGTAAAGCGCAGCGCAGAGATGGTCAGGGCTCCTACGGGCCTCATCAAGCGTCAGTGGGAAAAGTAGTGGAAAACGCTGATTCCATTCTCCAGTCTCTCGGAGCGCTCCTTGCGATCTTGCTCAGTGGCTTTGCCATGTTCAAAGTCCACCAGCGTAGCCGAGACGAGAAAGAGGCAGACAAGGCCATAGAGAAGATGGCGAATCATGCCCACAAGGTCATTGAAGTCGAAGCCGAAGAAGATCACCAAGAAGTGACGGAGGCTCTTTCAGAAGATGACCCCTCCGCCGCAATCGCAAACCTATTCAATGACAGGAATGACTGACATGAGAAGAAACCCCCGCAAGCTACCTCTGGACGTTCTGATCCCTCGGATTCAGGAGGTCAACGAGTACATCCGTGAAGGGATGAAGCACCGACTATCGGACGAAGATTCGTCCGAGTACAGGCCCATCACGGTCAATAGGTCAAAGCAGACAGTGACTTTCCATTATGTCCAGTTTTTAGAGGGAGAGGAGCCGTGGAAGGACAGTTGGCAGTTCCCCGCAAAAACGAAGTCCGAAATCTCGGAGATTCGTGAAGAACTGACTCGCGCAAAACGGCTTCTAATGGGGTGGATGCGGCGTTCTCATAGCCCTAAAAAGATGCGTAGACCACCGCCAGTTTACACCAAGCGTGACAAAAGGACGGGACGCTTCACCGAAAACCCCCGCAAGATTTCAGTAGAAGCTGCCGATGCGCTCATGGCCGGAAAGAAGTTCAAGAGCGGCAACACCCAAGTAAAGATGGTGGTGCATGGGCTGTACGACCTCACTCTCCATGGGAACTCAATAGCGGTGTTCGACGTTCACCACCAAGAACTCATGGTAAGGGACGGAGGTTATCCTTCTACTGTCACGAAAGAAAGGCTCAACGCCCTTCCAAATGTCCAAGTACAGACCAAAAAAGGCCAACTGTACCTGAACGGCAAGAAGTGGAACGGAGATACCGTACTTGTGATCAAGGATAGCGTCCCCACCTTTCCATACAGGAAAGTGTGAAATGAGCCAAACAAGAAAAGAATACAGAGCAGAGATGAGGCGCAAGCACGGACCTGACTGGTGGAAGGCAAAGACCAAGACCAAGAAGCCTACACCGAAGAAATGGGTAGTGGGCAAGAAGGCGTGGTACGAGGATTGGCCTGTGCTTGGGGGCTGGTTATCTCCGGTAGTCGTGCGAGGCAGATCCACTTGGGGAGCGCCAATCGTCGTTTCCTACGACATGGGGGAAGATATGGGTGATATAGACATTGAAATCTTCCCCGATGGTAAGAGCGGAAAACTGAGGGTGAAAGGCGAGATGTCGAGTCACCACTATGGGGAGGACTGGGAGCAGGACAAGATCGACAAACGAGGCTTGACGAAAAAGCAGGCCATCGCCGCTGTGCGCGAGTTTCTCGGAGGATAGGGCGAATGAACAAGAAACAGTACAGAGCCAAGATGCGTGCCGAATATGGTGCAGATTGGTGGAAGGACAACCCTACTCCGAAGTGGGATGTCAAAGGGTATCGGAAGGAGTGGCAGGGATTTCCTCGATATGTGGGAGGTCTACGCTATTCCTCGCTGGATGAGCCTGACTACGCCAAGCCGGGAGATGACTTGATCTATTCGGGAGAGATAGGCTCCTCCCGCATCCACGGGGCTCAACCTTTACAGGGCATCAGGGTGGAGAAGACGTGGGGGAGATGGGGAGATGCGTTCCATGTGATCGAGTGGCAAGCAATAGGCTCGCATCATAGCTACACAGGAAGAATCCTCACAGGGGCTTCCAGAGAGAAGACCATCCGATACCTGAAAAGTCTCAAGGATTACTACGGGCCGGACGAGAAACAACCATGAACGAGAAACAACCATGAACAAGAAACAGAAACAATACTGGGAAAAACAGGCCGCCGAAGGCTGGATGCCTCGGGACTGGGACTACCCTTGGCCGAAGAAGATCGGGCCGTTTGTGTTGGATATAAGGCCGGGGAAGACGCCGCATCCTTTGACAGCAGAATACCACGCAGAGGCCCGCAGAGAGAACAAAGAAGGCGAGTGGGTATACATGGTGGCCTTGTTCCAGATTGATTGGACGAGCGGCAAAGGATTCACCATCTACTACGAAGGTGAGGCCGTGGAGGGTGAGGGCGACGATGCGGAATACGAGGAGTCTGTGTGGCATCGCGCTGCGCGAAAGACAAAGGAAGGTGCGCTGGATGTGGTACGGAGGCAGGTAGAAGCGATCACACGAAACAACCGAAAGAGACTTTACCTACCCGATTGGATTGATACTATTCACGGGACGGGACTAAAATGATCTTCCTGCTGCTCGGCACTGCACTCGCTCAGGACATTCCGGCAAAGCCGGAACCTCATCCTGCTGTCGAGAATCAATGTGTGGAGGCTACACCACTCACGGAGCCATGCTCTGCCGTCGCTATTCCTACGTCGAAAGCAGCAGACATGCTGGACATCGAGATTTGGGGCGACCAACTGCACAGCCACTACCAGACGGATTTCCAAGCGTGGCAACTCCAGCAAGACTCACTACTCCGTGAGAACAAGAAGCTGAAGCGGACCATCTGGATTCGCGCTGCGGAGGCTGTCGTTATCGGCTTCGCCGCTGGCTACATTACCTACCACACGGTTCAGGAAACCCGATGATGTACGGAAACTACGGCTTCAATATCCCCGAACCACACGAAGGCACGCCCTGTGGAAGCCCGGTAACGATAGCGACCCGAGCAAAATGGGGGCTAAACAGCCTCCGCGTTGCTGTACCGATGGGTTTGGTCCTTGGAGCGCCGGTCACTATCCCTCTTGTGCTGATTGGAGTTCCGCTACTGTCTAAGGTGGTGTTGAAGGATGCCTCCTACAAAGAACGACTCTTGAAAGGGAACGCTGTACTTTTGGCTCTGGCTGCTGTGGTCGGGTCGATGAAAGCTGGCAAAGACTTCAAGCGAATGTGTGATTACAAAGCAAAGCGGAGGGTGGGGAGATGATGTACGGAGAGGGCCAAGCAGCACTGAATGAGGTCGTGAAAACCCAACGGATTCGTATGATCGACGTATGGGTGCTGGGACCACTGATGCTCTACGCTGCCCACCTTCTCCCCAAGAGACACGAACTGACACGGGTAGCCTTGGCTGGTACAGGGATTGCTACTATTGTGTACAACTGGAGAAACTACAAGCGCGTTGAAGGAGCGGGATGATGTACGGAGACTATGGGCAACGGAAACCAGCCTCAATCCCAGCCCTCACGGGCGATATTCTCTATGCCCCTCGGATGAGTAAAGGAGATCCCCAGATTCAGGCTGTTAGGGGGTTCTTGGGCAAGAGGGTATTTCTTCCCATGGCGGCTGTTCCAATGGCGTTGTCAGATTGCAGTGACTTGGGCTGTCTTTTTCCCGTGTTTGTGGGTGGCCCCGTAGCAGTGTTTGGACTCTACCCCTTGATGGCCAAGCTGGTCGCTCCCAAGGCAAGCTACGGAAAGCGGCTTCTCGGGTCGGCGGCTGTCGCTGTGGTGGCAGGGAACATCATTATGCCATTGTGGAAGGAAAGTCAGGATAGAAGAACGGAAGCGAAGCGAAGGACAGCGCGGGAAGAATCTGAGCGGCGGTGGGCTGCTATTAGGGAGCAAAGGGGATGAACTACGCAGATGCACCATACATTCGCTTGGACTTGCTTGAGCGAATCGAGAAGGTCGCCGCACGGCAGGGGGTATCTGACGTAGCACGGAGTCCTCGGGGATTCCTGGCCGCATACAAACTCGCTTCTGGAGATGCCTACGGTATGGGCCGGGACCACTTTTCAGGTCAACTATGGGAATCTCGGAGAGAGAACTTTATCAAACGTCATGTGGAGCAAGCTCGCCGTCGGCGGGAAGCGTTCTGGACAAAAACAGGTCAGCCTACCCGAAGGCACCTCGCCTTGATGATGTGGGCCTATACTCCGACTCCTACCAAGACCCTTGCTTGGTTGCGTAGGTGACACGGTACGACCCGGAGCACATCGTCTCATCGGTCATCGCTGTCCGGAAGGGGAATCGAACTTTGCTCCTAAAGCGGGGACCAACCGATCCATGGATGCCCGGAAAATGGTGCCTACCCGGAGGTGCAATAGACCCCGGAGAAGGTCCATTCCAAGGAGCCTTGAGAGAACTCTATGAAGAAGCGGGAATACGGCTCAAAGAGCATGACTTATTGCCAGTTGACGTTATAGAACTGGACACCACGACAGTCTACGTCTTCACCACCCAAGCACCCAAACAGAAGGTGCGTCTACTGGATGGCGAGCACTCGGCGTTCCGTTGGGTGGCCGCAGACGAGATACACTCCCTACAAACGATACCTCTCGTCAAACCAATCATCCGGAGTTTAGACAATGGGACAGCGTGGAGATAAGAGATTTCACCTTTTAGTCGTGGATTCAGGCACCGGAGTGATCCATCGACGACAATCCGGTTCCGATCATCAGGCGGTCGAAATAGCTCTCCATGGCGACATCGCGGAGATAAGCGCCGGGGTTGTCGATGCGCTCAAGATTGAACTGAAGAAGATCGAAGATCGCATCAGCGAGATTGGCGTTGCAGGGCCAAGGACTGCTGCGGGGACCGATGACATGCCCATGTTCATCCCATCCAGTGTAGGCCAAGGAGTCAAGGAAGGGTCAGTCAAAACAACCAGTAAAAAGAGTGCCGGAGTCGGTGATGCGCTGAAGGCACTCAAATCCAAGAAAGGAAAGAAGAAATGAGTGTTGGGCTGGACATTGGAACAATGAATCTCGTTGCTGCTCGGAAAGCAGGAAAGGGCGTAGAAACCAAACGAATGAGAGATGCCTTCTTAGACCTCCCCTCGTCAGCAAAGAAGGTACTGAAACTCTCTGGAGCCGACTACATCGAAGACGACGGAGAGATCCTTCTGTTGGGGGATCAAGCCATGGAACTTGCCGCTCTGTTTGGCCGAGAAGCACGGCGTCCTCTATCTGCGGGACTGGTGGCGGCAGGAGAGATGCAAGGTTTGGACGTACTTGGTTTTATGATCAAGACCATTATCGGAGAGCCCAAAAAAGGCGAAGTTTGCTACTACTCGATCCCAGCCGCTCCGATTGATGACAAGAGCCGAGATGTGATCTACCACAAGCGGGTATTTGAGCGGATCTTGACAGAGCAGGGATACGTTGCGGAGGCATCGAACGAAGCCATGGCGATCGTGTTCTCTGAGGCGGCGGAGGATGGCTTCAGCGCACTCGCTTTCAGCTTTGGCTCCGGTATGACGAACATCGCCATTGGCTACAATGCAATCGAGGCGATGAGCTTCAGTGTGGCTCGCGGAGGAGACTGGATCGACGGAGGCGCAGCCAAGGCTGTTGGTGGAACCGGCGCTCGGATGTGCTCTATCAAAGAATCGGGACTCGATCTTCAGCACCCCCAGACCCGCGAAGAAGAAGCGATCGTTTTCTACTACAAAGAGCTTGTCCAGTATGCTCTCGATCTGGTGTCTACGGAGTTTACAAGTCGCGGCCTCGGTCAGATGGTGACCAAGCCCATCCCCATCATTGTCTCTGGTGGGACCAGTACCGCCAAGGGTTTCATTGACCTGTTTCGGGAAGTGTTGGAGAAGAAAGGTAAGAAGATGCCACTGGAGATTACTGAAGTCCGAGCAGCAGCGGAGCCATTCGACGCGGTAGCCCGTGGACTGCTCGTCCAAGCGATGCAGGAGGACTGATGCCCGGATTGATAGAACTCGTTTTTGCCTATGGACTCACCTTCGGTGCCATGAACAAGCTGCCTGATTTCGTACATGAGAAGATCCCCCGAATCCTCAATCGGCTGCTGGCGTGTGCTTACTGCACCGGATTTCACACCGGATACTTGGCCTACTTTGCGATCAGCCACAACGAAGTTGTGTGGCACCATGCACCAATCTGGGCTTTCGCGTCGGCTGCTTTTAGCTATGCGGCTGACACCACGCTCAGGATGGCCGAGGCTCAGATTGAGGGGAAGAACGATGAATCCTGATACGAATGACCATTTCATCACCAGACGCGAGTTTGATCTCTTGGCGGAAGAACTGCTCCGCAATGTTGAAAAGAAGATCCACCGTCACCACTCTGAGCAGGAACGCAACAAGCTGATTTCACAGGGTAGGTGGACTCCTCCGCTCCCACCAAAGGAATGACTGTCAGGACATATTGACAGCACTCCCATCCCTTGATACGCTCCCCAGACACACACTGATGGAGCTACCGAATGGGATTGGCTTACCCAAACTGCCCTTATGTCGTTGCCAATGGCGACTGGGGGTACTTGCGTGACAACCTGCTCCAAGTACCCGGTGTGAAGATCAGCGGATCACGGTTGATTATCCCTCACCATGCCGTCGATTTGGTCAATGGCTTGATCAACGGAGTGCCGGTAGCTTCTGCTACATGGCAAGGCTCCCCACCGACGGAAGTGAGTTGGGAAACCATCGAGGGCCGCTTGCGAGAGGGCGGAGAAGTCCGAGAGTTTGTACTCGACGGGTTCCTGATGCCTTTCCAAAAAGAAGCCTTGGAGTTTTCAGCAAACAGAGCCGGAGTCCATTTCTGGCATCCGACAGGAGCGGGTAAGACCCTGAGCGGAATCCTGTGGGGTTTGCTTGCGCCGGGTCCACTGGTCATCGTCACTCGCGCTGCGAGCCGCCTTCAGTATGGAAGGGAAGTCGAGAAGTTCACCAACATCAAACCCTACGTCATTCGACCCAAAGGATATGTACGCAAAGGGGTAGAGCCGGAGACACTCCAGCAGTATTGGGATTCTCAAGAGCGTCCCGTCGTTATTGTGGGGTGGGAAGCCCTCACCTCAAACACAGAGGAAATCCTTGCTTTGGGGCCTACGTCCATCATCTTCGATGAGTCTCACAGAGGCAAGTCGGACAAGAGATGGGAGTCCATCCCGCTTGGTGAGGGCGATCCTCGGGAGCAAGAGGCAGAAGCTCGACGCCGTGGAGGGTTTCTCACAGACCAAGACGGTTGCTCCATGATGGTAGTACCGCGCAAGAACACTACGATGAGCGCTGCCAAGATTGCCAAGGCTTGCTCTCGCCGCTGTTGCACTACGGCTACTCCGATCAAGGACCGTGTACGTGACCTATGGGGTCAGTTGGATCTGGCTGAACCTCACTCATGGGGAAACAAAGGAGTCTGGATGCGACGGTATGCCGATGCCAAGCCGGGAATGTACGGCGGCTTGGATACTACCGGAGCTTCCAATCTCGACGAGTTGCGAGAACGGTTGCTGGGATCAGCCCACAAGATCGACTATCGGACTACCCATCGCGACCTACCTCCGAAACGGAGACAATCGGTCTACATCGCCCCAGAGGACCAAACAAGGGCCACTGGCGGTTTCGTGAAACAACTAAAAGACGCGGCTCAAAGAGGCCCCACGGCCATCCTTGAAGTCAAACTGGCCCAAGCTGCGAGTGGGAAGCGCCGTGCTGTGATCGGGCTGGTCGAAGATCACCTCTATGACAACCAAAAGGTCGTGATCTTTACAGGCCGAAGGAGAGACTGTGAAGAACTCGGAGACATCATTCGGAAGTCCCAAGGTGCCAAGAAAACGAAGGCGACGATTTGGGCAGCGCATGGTGGGCAGTCTACGGCAAGCCGTCAAGACATTGTGGACGATTACATGGATCACACTGGTCCTTGCGTACTTGTCGGAACTGGAGATGCTTTTGGAGAAGCAATCAACTTGCATGACACTGATGCCGCCCTCTTTGTCATGCTTCCTTGGACTCCCGGTCAGATTCGACAATGGGAAGGCCGATTCTGCCG
>Ga0233429_1004426_pt1 | contig 12421 bp, 13 predicted proteins | sample SI_118_April2016_3_FD_179879 | JGI IMG/M metagenome (GOLD analysis project Ga0233429, IMG submission 179879) | Seawater microbial communities from Saanich Inlet, British Columbia, Canada - SI_118_April2016_135_MG | ecosystem: Environmental > Aquatic > Marine > Inlet | place: Canada: British... | reverse complement strand
GGTCATCATCACCGATCCAGTCGCGAAGATCGGGCGGTAACAGAAAAGCTTGGCTGCGGTCGTAGGGAATGAAATTTGCCATGCAGAGAGTATAACATAAATGCAGTGCTAATCCGACAGACTGCTAAAGCTTCGTCACCTCCGCCACCACATAGCGGCTGACGTCTCGTTCCATGGGTGCCAAAGCAGCCACGGTTTCGCGGAAATTGGCAATATGGGCGGTTTGGAAGTGAGCATCCAGGTGGGCTTGGCTTTCCCATTCTTCGAAAATGCGGAATGTGTTTTCGTCTTCCACATCGGCAAAAAAACCATAAGTGATGCAGCCGTCTTCCCGTCGGGTTTCAGCCGCCATGGCCAGTGCTGCCGCCAGGGCTGCGGCGCGGTTTTCTGCGGCAAAGCGAAAGCAGCCTGAAATTACGATCATCATCAATATCCTTCTGATTTATCTAAAAGATGGGGGACAGGTTCGCCTGCTTCAATGCGGCGGATATTTGCAACGACTGATTTGGCACAGGATCGCGGCATCAATTCGCCGGCTATGTGCGGGGTCATCCAGACCTTATTGTGCTGCCAATAGGGATGTTCGGCGGGCAGGGGCTCCGCGTTGAATACATCGAGAAAAATGCCGCCCAACTGGCCACTGTCCAGGGCCGCCAATAAATCTTCATCGACCTGGTGGCCGCCGCGCGCGATGTTGACGATAAAGCCTCCCCTTGGCATGGCGTTGATCAGGTCTTTATTGATAATGCCCTGTGTCTGCGGGGTCAGTGGCAGGACGCATACCAGATAGCGGCATTGTCCGGCCATTTCCAACAGGCCATCCGGGCCATGGTGGCAGGTTACCCCGGCGAGACTTTTCGGCCGGCGCGACCAGCCATGCACCTGAAAGCCCATGGCACCCAGCTTGGCGGCGCAATCCCCGCCTATGGCACCCAGGCCCAGGATGCCCACCGCTGTCTCCGGCGTATAGAGGGGCCAGCCTCTGTTCCAATGGCTGGCCAGTTGTTCCTGGCGATAGGTATGCATGTCGCGGTGAAAATGCAGCACGCCATAGACGGCATATTCCGCCATCATCGCGGCCAGATAATCGTCCACCATGCGGACGATAGGCAATTGGGGGGGCAGTTGCGGATCGGCCAGAATATGGTCACAGCCTGCCGCGATGGACAGGACGGCCTTGACGTTGGGCAGGCTGGCGATCAGGCCGTGGGGTGGCCAATAAACCAGGGCATAGTCAATATCGGCCCGATCCGCCGGGTCGTCCCCGATTTCGCTTTCCGCGCGGACCTCTAACTCGGGCATCTCCAAAGCCAACGATTCGCGCCAAAGGTCGATGGGATCCTGCTGAGATGAGATCAAAACCGTCGTCATAATTTATTCCCCAATTGCCATAGTGTCAGCATAGCTAACCTCTGTCACAATGGTAGTCCTTCTCCTTGGTATTAACTCGATTTAGCGGCAACATAGGCCCCATGAGCACCCCGTCCGCCATTCTGCCCCTGGAACTAAACGATGTCTGGTTATCTGCTGGCGACAAACAGGTCATCAAGGACCTGAATTGCCGCTTTACGGCCCGGCCCGGCTGCTCCGTCATCATTGGTCCCAACGGTGCCGGCAAAAGCCTGCTGTTGAAGCTGTGTCATGGTTTGATCCAACCGGACCGGGGCCGGATAACCTGGGCCGGGGGCGCGGACCCGGGGTTGCGTGGCCAACACCAGGCCATGGTTTTGCAACGGCCCGTACTATTGCGCCGATCGGTATGGGCGAACGTTGATTTTGCCTTGAAAGTGAACGGCGTATCGGGTGTTGAGAGGCAACGGCGGGTGGAAGCGGCATTGGCCCAGGCCGGGTTGGGCCGCTACGCCCGGAAGCCGGCCCGCCTGCTATCATTTGGTGAGCAACAACGTCTGGCCCTGGCCCGTGCCTGGGCGGTGCGGCCGGAATTACTGCTGTTGGATGAACCCAGCGCCAATCTGGACCCAGCCGCGACCCATTTGATAGAGGAAATTATCCGTGAGGCCACGGCAAATGGCACCAAGGTCATTATGACCACTCACGATTTGCATCAGGCCCGCCGATTGGCGGACGAGATTTTGTTTCTTCATCGCGGTCGATTGAAGGAAATGACCAGCGCCGATAAGTTTTTTGCCGGCCCTGAAAATGACCTGGCCCAGGCATTTTTGCGTGGCGAACTTTTGTGGTGGCGGCGTCGTTCAATCTATGACCCCGATGACAACAAAAAGGAGGGCTAAGCCAAAATGAAAAATGGCCAGTATATTGCTGAAAAGTTGGCCGAACCGGCTTGACCCCGCCTCTTACCGCGTCTATAACCGCGCGTCCCGAAATGCGGGTAAAGCGGAAAAAGAATTTCAGACATGGCCCATAGTAAACAAGCACTAAAACGTCATCGGCAGGCAGAACGACGCACCGTCGTTAATCGTGGTCGGCGCAGCCGGGTTCGCACCTTTGTGCGCCACGTAGAAGACGCTCTTGTAGCCGGCGATAAAGACGCTGCCGTAGCCGCCCTGAAAGCGGCTGAGCCGATTTTGGCGCGTAGTGGCCAACAGGGTATTTTGAAGGCGAATACCGCGGATCGGAAGATCTCCCGCTTGACCCGTCGGGTCAATGCCATGGGCGCTGCTGAATAATTAAAACCGCGTCCCCAGGGTCGCCTTTGGCTCACCTCTCGGCGGCCAATCGCTGTCGAACCGGCGAGGGGCCTGACAATCCGGCGGCTAAGTAATTTCGCGGGTGGGGTTTCAGTTACTGTTTCGGTGGCCATCGTACGAACCAGATTGCTTTGGAATTCGTGAAAATAAAGGTCGTGCCTGAAAGGCGCGGCCTAAATTTTTGATCATGTATTTCGGCTTTGCAGCCGGAAAAATTCGGCCTCCTCTATATCTGGTAGGCTGGGGTGGTGGAGCTACATTTCGAGGTGAATAAAACTGCGTTGTTCTCCATTTCCCCCCGTTGCATCCCCGCCCCACTGCCAGTACCGTACAATGATCTTGTAGAGACCAAAGTGGAAGTTGGCATCGTGGCGAATGCTTGTATTCGTGCATATTTTTCAAGTATTCAATCTGTGTTATTTTTGCAACACTGAATAATTAATTAAAATATTCGAGATTTTCCGTTTCTTTTAAGAATTTGTTTCAACTATAAATAAGATCCGGGCCTTGACAGGGACACGCGCAAATCAATGCGCGGTTAAAACTGTCTGGGTGAAACGGGGGCATGTTGACGCAACGAAGTCGAGAGAGAGTTCACGGACGGCATTGGGGAGGTATCTCCCAGGTCAGGCTCCAGATGAAACGTAATAGTGGTTCCGGCATAAATTCAAATTGTGAATCTAACGTCGGTGAATTGACTTCCCCCGGTGAGTTTAAAACAGAACAATCCCAGCTTCGGTTCTTCAGGGCCGGTTTTTTTCAGGCTGGGCTGTAGAGTGCAAAAAGGCGGATCCATGGACCAAGGCTATCTCGGCCAGTGGCAGCGGGTATGTACCCGGTTGCGGTCCGAATTCGGCGATGCGGCATATAACTCCTGGCTGCGGCCGCTGAAATTCGAGCGCATTGATGATGGCATGGCCTATTTGCAGGCGCCGACCCGATTTATGCGCGACTGGGTTTTATCTCACTATGGCGAACGTATCCGGACCTTTTGGCAGGACGAAGACAAATCTGTGCGCGAGATAGAAATTGCCGTCTACCGCGTGGCCCACAGTGATGGAGCCCGGGATGGAGCCCGGGATGGAGCCCGGGATGGGAACCGCGACGGGGCCCATGATGGAATAGACGCGATGGACGAAGGGCCGGCATCCGGTATGGCAGGTTCGTTTGGTGATGGTGGTTCCGGTGCCACGCCACATCCGATTGCAACAGATGGATCTGCCAGAACCACGGCCAGAACCCCGTCCAGATCTATGGGCGGAACAATGGGCAGAAGCACTGCCGGGTCATCCGGCCGAAAGCCAATGTTCGCACCGGCAGCCATCCCGGCCATGGCCTCGGACCCGCAGGCCATGCGCATGGGGTCGTCCCTGGACTCCCGCTATCAGTTCGACAGCTTCGTGGTCGGAAAATCAAACGAGTTGGCTTATGCGGCGGCCCGGCGGGTGGCTGATACGGCCCAGGTAAATTTTAATCCCCTATTCCTTTATGGTGGCGTCGGCTTGGGTAAAACTCATTTGATGCATGCCATCGCTTGGCATATTCGTGAACGGGACCCAAGCCGGGAGGTGATCTATCTCTCCGCTGAGCGTTTCATGTATCAGTTTGTCCGCGCCCTGCGCGACAAGGACACCATGGCCTTCAAACAGATTTTCCGCTCGGCGGATGTTCTGATGATTGACGATGTACAGTTCTTCTCTCGCAAGGACACGACCCAGGAAGAATTTTTTCACACCTTCAACGAACTGGTCGATCAGAACAAACAGATCGTCATTTCGGCGGACCGCTCGCCCTCGGATCTGGAGGATGTGGAAGAACGGATCCGCTCCCGCCTGGGCTGGGGCCTGGTGGTGGATATTCATCAAACGGATTTCGAATTGCGCCTCGGCATACTGGAGGCGAAGTTGGCCCGCGCCAATATCGGGGATTTCCCGCCCAAGGTGCTGGAGTTTTTGGCCCACCGTATTACCTCCAACATTCGGGAACTGGAAGGCGCCTTGAACCGCCTGATCGCCCATTCCCATTTGGTGGGCCGTCCCATCAATCTGGAGATGACCCAGGAAGCCCTGCAGGATCTCCTCCGTGCCAATGACCGCCGGGTGACGATTGAGAAAATCCAGAAAAAGGTGGCCCAGCATTTCAATATCCGCTTGGCTGATATGCATTCTGCCCGTCGCGCCCGTGCCGTGGCCCGGCCCCGTCAGGTGGCTATGTACCTGGCCAAGCAATTGACCACGCGCTCCTTACCTGAAATCGGGCGCAAGTTCGGGGGGCGGGATCACACCACCGTCATGCATGCGGTCAAACGGATTGAAGAACTGCGTCAGACGGATGCAGCCCTGGCGGAAGATATCGATTTGCTTCGCCGTATGTTGGAAGGCTAGCCCGGAACCGCGCTAGATGTGAGTTCTCACGAGGTTGAACTACCCACCCTGCGACTAGATGAATATCGAAAATGGTCTAGTGCCACTGTTCTGAGTACGAGGGTCGAATCGTAATGAATTTCTCCCGTGTCATGCTGTTCATCGCCGCGACGGTTATTGCTGTCGCCCTGGGCCTGATCGTCAATGCCTTGTTTCTGGATGAAGACCGCCCGGCAATAACATCCACCGGCGTGGCCAGTATTGGCGGGTCCTTCGAATTGCTGGATCACACGGGCAAAGCCGTGCAGGACAGCGATTTTCGCGAGAAATATATGCTGGTCTTCTTCGGCTACACGTCCTGCCCGGACGTCTGCCCGACCGAGTTGCAGGTTATCACAGAGGCGATGGACCGTTTGGGCGATGATGCGGACAAAGTCGTTCCCATGATGATCACAATTGACCCAGAACGTGATACGGCAGCTGTTTTGGCGGATTATATGGAGAATTTCCATCCACGCCTGTTGGGGCTAACGGGAGATTTGGCGCAAATCAAGGCAGTGGGGAAGGCCTATCGGGTCTATTTCGCAAAAACCAAACCTGACGAGGAGGGGGATTATTTCATGGACCATTCCTCCTTTGTCTACGTGATGGGGCCGGATGGCAAATATCTGCATCATTTTGCTCCCAACGCCGGGGCCGAGGTCATGGCGGATAAAATGCGCGAGATCATGTCCGGCAGTTAAACGATTGCCGTTGAAGGGCATTTTACGGGGATGCGTCATCAGGCCGCTTTTTGTTGCATTGCAGCATAAACGCTGTTTAGATGCCCTATCCGGTTCCGTCCGCCGGTGGGAACCATGGGTGCACTGAGTGTTCTATCATTTACACGAGTTTCAGAAGTCGGCCATTATGCCGTTTCGTTTCGCTGCTGAGGCCAGCCAGATGTTTTTGTCTCACCCCTCAAACCCTATAAGTTATACCCCCGCCGGGCGGGCACTTTCCGCCTCGTTGGAACTTATTGAAGCCGGTACACGGCATTATCAAAAACCAGCCTTTGGTTTGACCAGCACAAAAATTGACGGGAAGACAGTCCCGGTACATGAAGAAATCGTTGGCCGCCTGCCATTTTGTCAGTTAAAGCGCTTTGTCCGCGCCGGTGACGAAAATGGTGAAATGGGGCATCCCCGCCTATTGATTGTGGCACCTATGAGCGGCCATTACGCGACCTTGTTGCGGGACACGGTGAAGGCCATGTTGCCGGATCACGATGTTTATATCACGGACTGGCGCAACGCCTCCCGCGTGCCACTGCGGGAAGGCAACTTCGATTTGGATGATTACGTCGATTATCTGATGGATTTTCTGGGCCTTGTCGGGCCCGGCTGCCATGCCCTTGCGGTCTGCCAACCCTCGGTGCCGTTGTTGGCGGCGGTATCTCTGTTGTCGGCGGCAGGTGATCCCCGGCTGCCCACGACCATGACATTGATGGGCGGGCCCATTGATACCCGCATCAATCCCACGACGCCGAATGATCTGGCCCAAAACCATACTCTGGAATGGTTCGAACGCACTGTGATCCAACGGGTGCCTGCCCCCAGTCCCGGCTTCATGCGCCGGGTCTATCCGGGCTTTTTGCAATTGTCCGGCTTTATGACCATGAACCTTGATCGTCATGTGGGTGCCCATATGCGTCTGTACCATAATCTGTTGAAAGGTGATGGGGACAGTGCCGATCAGCACCGGGCTTTCTATGACGAGTATCTCGCCGTCATGGATTTATCAGCCGAATATTATCTGCAAACGATCAAGCGGGTGTTTCAGGAGCATCAACTAGCCGTAGGGACATACCACTATCGTGATGAGCTGGTTGATCCCGGCGCCATCACCAAATGCGCCCTGATGACAGTGGAAGGTAGCAAGGACGATATCTCCGGCGTCGGTCAAACCCGCGCGGCCCATGGCCTGTGCAGCGCCCTGCCTGATACCATGCGTGAACATTACGAGCAGCCAGATGTGGGCCACTACGGCGTTTTCAACGGCCGTCGTTGGCGGCAGGAGATAGCGCCCCGCATCAAGGCCTTTATTACCCGCCACACGGCCTGACGGTGCCAGATGGCACCTGACCAAGACTCGGACGAAGGCGCGCCTTATTGGGAGCGCAAGGCGCTTGATCAAATGTCTGTCGAAGAATGGGAAGGTCTGTGCGATGGCTGCGCCAAATGCTGCCTCCACAAACTGGAAGACATAGATACGGGTGAGCTGGCCTTTACCAACGTTGCCTGCCGATTACTGGATATTGGCGCGTGCAGCTGTGGCAACTATGAACGGCGCAATGCATTGGTGCCCGATTGCGTCGTGCTCAATCCCAAAAACGTCGGCGAACTGGTGTGGATGCCGTCCACCTGCGCCTACCGCCTGTTGGCGGAAGGAAAACCTTTGCCCCATTGGCACCCCCTGGTCAGCGGTGACCCCGATAGTGTACACCGGGCGGGTATTTCGGTACGCGGGCGTTGCATTAGCGAACGACATGCGGGACCATTGGAACATCACGTCCTGGATAAAGAACCATAAAGATCCCAACTCTAAGAAACTTTCATCGATGGAGCCTATAAGATGAGCGATCCCCTTTCCGGCGTTTGGAGCGCCGCCGTCACCCCCTTGCATGACGACCTGACGGTTAATCTCGATGCCATGGTGGCACACCACAAATGGCTGTTGAGTAATGGCTGTGACGGTGTTGCGGTGCTGGGTACGACGGGCGAGGGGAATTCGTTCTCGGTCAAAGAGCGGCTGGACGTCATCGCAGCCGCTGCGTCCTCCGGCATCACCAAGGGGCAATTGCTGATCGGCACCGGCTGTTGCGCGCCCACGGATACCATCGAGTTGACACAGGCGGCCCTGGATGCGGGCCTGACCCAAGTCCTCATGCTGCCGCCGTTCTATTACAAAGGGGTCAGTGAGGATGCTCTGTTCGCCAGTTTCGATCATATTATCCAGAAATTGGCCGATGACCGCTTGCGCATCGTGGTTTACGACTTCCCCCTGATGACCGGCCTGGATATCAGCGTCGATTTGCTGGTGCGTCTGAACAAGGCCTATCCCAATACTGTTGTTGGCGTAAAAGACTCGTCGGGCAACTGGCCCGCTATGCAGGCGGTGATCCAGGCCATTCCCGGTTTCCGAATGTTCGCCGGTACGGAGCAATATTTGCTGGCCAATTTGCAGGAAGGCGGGGCAGGCTGCATCACGGCCACGGGCAATGCCACGTCCCACCTGTGTCAATTGGTTCATGCGGCTTTCCTGGCAGGCGATACCTCAGGGGCAGAGGCAGCGCAGGAGGTCGTGACAGCGACCCGTTTGATGTTGCAAGCGCATGGGATGGTGCCGGGCATGAAGGAATTGATGGCCCAGAACACCGGTGACGCTGGCTGGCGCAACATGCGCCCACCCATGTTGCCCCTTTCAGCGGACAGTATCGCCGCCTTGGGAGAGGCGTGTCAGGCGTTGAATTTCAAATTGGCGGAAGCCGCCTGATTATTGGAGATCTTCTTTATCCGCGCGCCGGGCCGAAACGGCTGCGCCGGTTTTTTGATTTTCTGGCGGAGAACTTCAGTGGTTAATCTCGGATATTTTCGCAGATGGCGGCAACCGCTTCGTTGATGGCATCCCGTGTCGCCATGGCCACCTTGCGGGCAGCGTCGGCGAAATCCTCGTCGGAACCGGCGTAATTGATGGCGCGGGAGGAATTGATGATGACACCGCCGCCGCGTGCGCCCTCGACCATGGCGGATACTTCGCCGCCCTGGGCCCCAATGCCGGGGATCAACAAGGTCATTTGACCGACAATCTCCCGTATACGGCGCAGCTCGCTTGGATGTGTGGCACCCGCAACCAACAGGACATTGCCGTTCATGTTCCAATCATCGGCTGCTTTTTGCGCCACCACTTCGTAGATGGGAATGCCGTCCTGGGTCATGATGTTTTGAATTTCCGCCCCCCCTGGGTTGGAGGTACGGCACAAAATAATGATGCCTTTGTCTTTGTAGTCCAGGAATGGTTGCAGGGAATCCAGGCCAAAATAGGGGTTCACGGTCAAGGCATCCGCGTCATAGACATCGAACGCCTCAACAGCATATAGCCTGGATGTGGATGTAATATCCGCCCGCTTGGCATCGAGAATAACCGGGATGTCTGTGTTGTTGTGGATATGGTCGATCAGGCGGCGCAGTTGTTCCTCTGCCCGCTGACCCGCGAAATAGGCAATCTGCGGCTTGAATGCCAAGGCCAGATCATGGGTCGCATCAACGATGTCCCGGCAAAATCGAAATATAGCATCAGGTTCTTTTGCCAAGTGATCGGGAAAACGCGCCGGATCTGGGTCCAGGCCAACACATAGCAGGCTGTTGTTCTTTGTCTCGGCTGCGGCGACGCGGTCCAGGAAATCAACCATTTCGCCCCTATCCATCAACCATGGCCCAGGCGGCTGTGGCCCGATTGCGGCAAACCTCACCATAAGTGATGGCCTTGGCAGATGAAGAGATACCGTCCAGGCCCCGCTTGTAGACACCCTGGACAATCGCTGCCAGACGGAACAGCTGGAAGACCTTGTAGAAGGTCCAATCGGGAATGCCGTCCCGGTTGGTCATGCTGCAGTATTTCTGGACGAATTCATCCTCTGTCGGCAGCCCTGGCAAAAGTTCAAGCGGTTCCCCCGCACCCATAAAGCAGGAGACATAGGTATAGGCCAGATCCGCCAACGGGTGGCCCAGGGTACACAATTCCCAATCCAGCACCGCGCTGATGCGCGGCTGGGTCGGGTGCACGATGGTATTGCCCAGGCGGTAGTCTCCGTGGGCGATGGTCGTTGTCTCGTCGTCGGGAATATTGTCCGGCAGCCATTGCATCAGATGATCCATGGCGGGAATTTCATCGGTCTGGGAGGCGACATACTGTTTCGTCCAGCGGCCGATCTGGCGGGTGTAGTAATTCCCCGGCCGGCCAAAATCACCCAGGCCGACCGCTTCATAGTCCACGGCGTGCAGGGCGGCGAGGACCTCCAGCAGGTGATCATAAACGGCGCTGCGGTCTTCCGGGCTGAACGCAGGTGCGAACTGATCATCCAGGACCCGGCCTTCGACCTTGTCCATGACGTAGAATGCCGTGCCCAGGACGTCCGGGTCTTCGCATAGATGATAAGTTTTCGGCACGGGCACATCCGTGTCCGCCAGGGCCGTGATGACCCGGTATTCCCGATCCACCGCATGCGCCGATGGCAACAGTGTCCCGGGCGGCTTTTTACGCAGGACGTATTCATGGCCACCTGTCGCGACCATGTAGGTGGGGTTGGACTGGCCCACGGCAAATTGCTGCAGGGTTATATCATCGCCGATGCCATCCATATGGTCGGCCAGATAACGGCGCAATTTTTCCCCATCCAGCAAATGCGCCTCGCGCACGGGGATCGTTTCATTCTGATACTCTAGCTGATTTTCAGTCATTTCGTCCGTACTCACTTATTCACATCTGGCACTAGGGCGGCCTTATCCATGATTCTCCGGGCCTCGACGGGGCTATCCCACCAGGCCTTCGACTTGTTTCCAGGCGGCCTCCGCCAGGGGTTTGGCACGGCGGCCTTGCTCCACGGCATGGGGAGAGGCTGCGGTGCCATCCTCTGCCCGTTTGGCGATACCCTGCAGGATCGCTGCCAGGCGGAACATGTTGTAGGCCAGATACCATTCCAGATTATCGATGCCGTCGCGCCCGGTCGCCGCACAATATTGCGCGATGTATTCGGCCTCGCTTGGAATACCCAGGGCAGCAATGTCGGCATCCGCAATGCCGCGAAACAGATCCCGGCCCAAACGCCAACCCATCATGGTGTATGTGAAATCCCCCACTGGGTGGCCAAGGGTCGCCAGCTCCCAATCCAACAGGGCTATCACGCGCGGTTCGGTGGGGTGGAAAACCATGTTGTCCATGCGGAAATCCCCGTGGATCAGCGTGGTCTCATCGCCGGGGGGAATATTCTGCGGCAGCCATTCGATCAGGCGGTCCATTTCCGGGATAGACTGGGTTTCGGAAATTTTATAGGTCTTGCTCCAGCGATGGATCTGCCGTTCCCTATACTCCCCCACCTTGCCGAAATCACCCAGCCCGATGGCTTCATAATCGACTTTGTGCAGGGCGGCCATGGCCGCATTCATGGAGCTATAGATCTGGCCGCGCTCTTCCCGGCTCATATCCGGCAAGGTTGCTTCCCACAGAATACGTCCCTGGACCATCTCCATAATGTAAAAAGCGGTGCCGATCACCTCCACATCCTCGCACAGGCAATAGGTTTTTGGTGTCGGAACATCTGTGTCCGCCAGGGCCGTGATAACCCGGTATTCCCGGTCCACCGCATGGGCAGAGGGCAGCAATACCCCCGGCGGTTTGCGGCGCAGCACATAGGATTGCCCGCCGGCATCAATGCGATAAGTAGGGTTCGACTGACCGCCCTTAAATTGGCTAAGCTTTATGGAGCCTGAAAAACCACCAACGTGCTGTTCCATATAACCTTGCAGGCGGTCTATATCGAACGTGTGCTGGGCCAGAACATCCTGGGTGCCGGCAAATTGGTCATGAAGGTCGGTCACGGGATCTGACATGAGATGGGGCCTCGTCGTGCGATAATGGACATCGGCGGAAGCTTAAAGCATCACCGCATCGGTTACAGCCAAAAAACCAACTTAGCCTACACGTCCGCCCAATTTATCCAGTTGTCATGCAGATTGCACATGGAGACGACAAAAAACCGGCCTTTGACGCCGTTCAGCTCAAATCGGGATCGGGGCATATCAAACGCCTGATCGAAAACCTGTTCCTTGACGAAATTCAACTGCGCATCCAGCAGGATATGTTTAATGATATAATGCGTCTTGCTCATGCCGTGTTGATTGGCTGCGCGCACCAGAACATCCGTGCCGTCTTTATCCACTTTTATCAAGGGCGAATGACCGCCTTCCTTCCCCTTCCAACGTCCCGGCTGATCGGCCGTATAGAATATCTTGCCGGCCAGGGCGCGTAGCGGCGCGCGCATGTCACCGGCTGGAGCACCTGTGGCACCTGCGGTACTTGCAGCGGGGGCCCCATTTCCGCCTAAAATCACCGCCGCAGCACCCGTCCCCGCCATCGTCAATATCTGACGCCGGTTGAGTTTCCATATCTGTCCAGCCATCTCTACATTTCCCCATTTGCTAATTTTGATGGATTTGAACCCTATCAGTTATCGCCTGAAAACCAAGCGAACTTCTTTATTCATGCTGGTCTACGTCGTAGGCTAAAGAAATATGACAAAAAAACTCTGGGGGATAGGTGACATCATGAAAGCAGGATTTATCGGTACGGGCA